>Ga0308162_1000640_pt1 | contig 34231 bp, 30 predicted proteins | sample PhySR2_FD_201370 | JGI IMG/M metagenome (GOLD analysis project Ga0308162, IMG submission 201370) | Phyllosphere microbial communities from UC Gill Tract Community Farm, Albany, California, United States - DLSLS.R2 | ecosystem: Host-associated > Plants > Phyllosphere > Unclassified | place: USA... | reverse complement strand
CTGAACCCTGAACCCTGAACCCTGAACCCTGAACCCTGAACCCTGAACCCTGAACCCTGAACCCTGAACCCTGAACCCTGAACCCTGAACCCTGAACCCTGAACCCTGAACCCTGAACCCTGAACCCTGAACCCCGTTATTAATAATTCCTGGGATCAATATTACACTTTGCATATAAAGCAACATTAACCCGAGCGATTACTATGTGAATTTAAAGCTCGCATTTGCAAGTCAGTAAAAGCTGGAAAGAGTGTGATAAAAATTGTTCGTATAAGCTGAAAATATAAATGATTTAAAATCAAAACCTGCCGTAATGTTCGTAAAAGTCACCCCTGAAAAGGCCAATTAAGCTAATCATTTGAAATTAAAAGTTGAGAATATTGAAGTTTTAGTTTCTATATAGTGAGTATAAAATTATACTTATAGCAATAACCTCTAAGATCAACATGATACCTTTGAAATTCATTCGTGCAAGCCAGTTATTAGATCGCTCTCTTTCATCAGCTTCCCTGATGGCTTTATCGTTATCATCATTCATAAATCACTCTCCAATAGCAATTTTAAACTCTTTCCCATGTAATATGCCAAGCCTGTTGTAGTATTGCATAACTGAGCTTGATATACTTAAAGATAATAATGGATGTTACATGTTTTTCCTAAGTTTAATCAATAGTTAGTTAAAGAAATTGTTCCTTCCTCCATAGTCAGGATGCGATCGGCAGAAGCAAGTGTTTCTGGCCTGTGTGCAATAAGTAATACTGGAATTCCAGAGTGCCTAAGCATCTGACTAATAGTAATTTCGCTTTCAACATCCAAATGACTTGTTGCTTCATCTAATAACAAAAATTTAGGTTTCTTGTATAAAGCACGGGCTAGAAGGATGCGTTGCTTTTGGCCACCTGAGACACCACCTCCCGCTTCACTAATTAGTGTCTGATAACCCATAGGCATAGCCATGATTTCACGGTCTATTAGTGCAAGTTTTGCGCAATGCTTCATTAGTTCCTGATTGCGCTCTTCACTGTAGAAGATAATGTTATCAGCTATAGTGCCTCTAAAAAGTATGTCATCCTGTAGTACAGTTCCTATTTGCTGACGGACTTGAAAGTAATCAGGATGAGAATGAGTTATACCAAAAGTCCTTATCACACCTCTATCTGGTTTATGAATCCCCATGATCAGTTTAACCAGTGTAGATTTTCCGCAGCCTGATCTTCCCGTTATGGCTACCACTTCTCCTGGATAGAGAGAGAGAGATAAATTAGAAATAATTTGATTGTTACTACCTCTGTGACTATAAAAAACGCAATCCAGTGACAATAGTGATGATTCTTGTACCTGCTCAACTATTCTTGAAGTAACAATATTCTCATGGTTGTTTTCTTCCTGCACGGTTTGGAGATGCCCCTCCGCAGGGTTCATAACAATGTCTGCAAGCCGTTCGTTATAAATACTCAGCATCCGCCATGAAAAGAACTTATCAGTCAGATTACTGATACTGGATGAAAAGCTTCCTTGGAAGGACAGATAAGCTATCAACATACCAACAGTAAATTTTCCATCAAGTACTTCTCCCGCCCCTTTCCAAAGAACAACTGATGTTACTAAACTCGTCGTCAGAGTATGTGCTATGTCATAGTACATTTCCTGTCTACTTTGTTTTAGTTGTGTATTACGGCGAGTGACGTTGAGATTTAGCCATGCAGCTTCGCGCTGAGCAATTACTCCATTGACCTTTAGACTCAGTATGCCACTAAGGGTTTCAAGGAAATGACTGGACTCACGGGTGCTTGCATCCCACGTATCCTCGGCACATTGTTTCAGATGTGGATACCACAAGGCCCTTAATAAGGCATAAACAACTGATACCACTATGGCAATAAATGTCATTTCCTTACTATAAAGTATCATCATTCCTAATGATGTTATAACAACAAGCACATCTATTATGCCTTCAAGGACCTGTGTAGTCAGGGCTTGCTGTATGATATCAATTGCACTGAAGCGGGCACTAATACTTCCTTTACTTCTTGCCTCAAACCAAGTAAGGGGAAGGCGCACTAAGTGATGGAAAACTCTTGCTGTCCATTGCATATTAAAATTAACAGAGAGTGTAATACTCGCCCACTGACGTGCAAGACCCAATAGTAACTGAGTCAGGGAAATAAGCAGTAAAGCTATAATAATGATGCTTAACAGATTCTTATCAGCCGCTACTAAAACTTCATCAATTACCATTTGGTTAAGAAGGGGGGCCCCCAGTGCCAGTGCTTCCAAAGCCAGAGCAAAAACAGTTATTTTAAACATTGCCGGGATTAAGCCGGGAGTTTTTCCTACTAAATTACGGAGATGAATTTTCTTTTTTTCATGTCGTGGCAAGAATTTACTAGTGGGGATTATTTCTAGGGCAATTCCAGTAAAATGTTTCCCTGCATCAAGCAAGGAAAGTGTGCATTTTCCCTTATTGGGATCGTGAATTATAATCTTATTACCGCGAACCTTGTCGAGTACTACAAAGTGATTCATATCCCAATGAAGGATACAGGGTAATGTTAAAGACTTCAGATCTTCAGGTTCCAGTCTGACTGCCCTCGATGTGAGTTGAATATCCGAAGCGCATTGCATAAGTCTTTGAAGTGTCATGCCCTGAGTGCTGATACTGAAACGTTCGCGTAACATTTTTAAGTCAGTCTGCAAACCATGCCAACAAGCTATCATTGTAAGACAAGCTAATCCACATTCGGCTGACTCTGTTTGTCGTATAAGCGGCAGATTATTTTTCCCAGTCCATTGCAGCAAGCTCATATCATTTTCCCTTTAAGGCTCCAGAGTGGTTCGGTCAACCATTCCCATAAATAGCGAGTATCAAGATTGACATCTGCCTCAAGAGTCATGCCAGGCCTTAAAGGTTCGCTTTGCCCGTAAGCCATTATGTAAGCGTGTTCAGGCGAAACAATTACCCGATAATGACCTTCGTTTTCCTTCCAGGTAACAGGTGATATAGATAGTAACTCGGAAGAACTAAGTGTTGTCCGGCTAATTTCTCTTATAACACCATACTGAACTCCAAATTTTTGATATGGGAAGGCAGAAAACCTTAATGATACCCGTTGTCCTGGCCTTATAAATCCGGCATTTTGGCTGGTTGCATAAAGTTCAATTTGGAGGTGTGCATCATCTGGAACCAGTGTCATAACAGGCTCTGCTGCTCTTGCGGACTGACCTTGTTGTATTATCACTGCGGCTACCGTTCCTGATACAGGCGAGGTAAGTGTGAAGCTTTCCTGCCCTGAAAGTTCCACTTCTTGCTGGCTAATGTCCTGGAGTTGTCGCCTGATTTCGGATTGTCGGCTTTCACCTTGCGCAATAAGATGATTAAGTTCTTCTTCTGCCGCCTCCAGCGAAGTGTGTAGCTGAAGCAATTGCATACGATGGTTTTCAACATTTTCCTGAGCAGCAGAAAATTCCATTTGTTTTTGTTGATAGTCGATATCTGAAACATAATGAACGGATACTAACTTTTTATAACGCTGCATAACTGAATCAGAAAGTTTCGCTTTATTTTCTGCCAGATTTAGACTTTCTTCCGCACTTTTTATCTGCGGTTGAATTGAAATAATTCGCTGTCTGAATGATATTTGTTGTTGCTGATTATCTCTCTCTTCAATTAACTGCTGAGACGCCAGCATCGTATATTGAGTTTTGAGAGACATGCTGACAGCAGCCATTGTACCTGCTCCCTGACCATCGTATCGTTCACCACTTATATGGTAGAGAGCTGTCCCAGCAGAAACATGCTGGCCCTCTGATACCATCAATCCCGTAACATATCCAGGGAAGTGGGGTATGATTTTAATGAGACCAGTGGATGGCATTACGATACCCGCTAGGTGAGCTTTGCGAGTATATTGACCTAAACAAACGAAAGTGAAGATCAGAATAATTAGGATAAGCGTTGTTGCTGCACTGAAGGTTGTACCTAGAGATGCCGGGATGACTATATCACCACATGCTGTTTCATTTTGGTTATCAATCGCTTCTTTTCTGAATAAATCCATTTTATTCTTCGCTAAAAAGATTAATTGCTATTTTTTTCTTCTTTGCTGTCGGTAAACATCCATTTAATGGCTTTCCAGACAATACTCAAAGAAAAAAACACTCCGATGAAAAAGAATAGTGCTGTAACAAAAATGTGGAAATGTGCCCTTATGGGTATTAAATCACTGGGCCAAGCTACCACTCCATACATAGTATAAAGTGATAATATTGAAAATAAACAGTTTCTAATTGTCATGTTAACACTCTAAAAAGCTACTGAAAGAATCAAGGAGATTACAGCAAAAGAATTAAGGATTGTATGGGCTGCGATTGGATATATAAGAGATCTTGTGTTGATTCTTATCGTTGTAAGAATAATCGAGAATAAGAACTCAGTAATATATGCAGAGATTGCATCATATTGAGCATGCATTGTGCTGAAAACTAGAGAAGTTACCAGCATTGAAAAAATTACCCCGCCGTCAAAGGACTTGCTGAAGTAGCATACCGATCCAAATAAGCATCCTCTAAACGCAACTTCTTCCAACAAAGGTCCGATGAATATCATTATGCAAAAATAGATAATGTTTTCCTGAGTCAGCAATGTTGCCAGTGTTAAACCACTGCCAGAGGTTGGAGGACTTAAAGACTGGATAAATATAAGCGAAAGAGTAAGGGAGATGAAATTACCAAAAGAAACCCTCTTTTCATTTTTCAAAAACAAGGTCAGAAATGTTATCAATGAGATTATAAAACCAATTATAAATGATAAAAAATATGCATTGCTCAGACCAATGTATTTTTGGGTTAAGTTAGGAGTTTGATTCAAGGTAACTATAGTAATTATAAATATTGCTATATATAAAATTGCGGTCTTTGCAGAAGGGGCAAAGACCGTTTTAGAATTTACTTGGGGTCGGGTGTTTTCTATTAATTCAATATCACTGTTCATATGGACAACTTATATAATAAGTAATTTTATTATTTAGTAGCTAACACCCGATTTTTCAACGATTACAAGTGCCTGATACAGAATCGCCGGAGCAATGTGCTGAACCTGCCGCTTGGCCGCGACCTGAACTGTTAGTATTAAGGCACTCTGTGGCTGCTCCAACCATTTTGGCTGATGCTCTTCCGATATTTGGCAGGCTGGTTAGTGCACCAAATGCTTGATTTGCACATCTAACAGTACTTGGATCACTATATATATGAGTAGGGGCATTCCGGCTTAAACTATTTTGCGGACCAGTTTTGGAATGGCTATTTGAGTTAGAGCCTTCATAACCACTGTTTGCGTTACCACCACTAACGAATGCAATTTCACTTAAGTTTAGTTCTCTAATATTAGACATAAATCCCTCTAGAATAATTTAGTAAAAACGTGCAATTTGAATATTGCATATATCAGAATCTTGGACAAAGTAAAAATATGTAAAGATTCGTGTTTTTAAGTTAGATCTCTAACGATTAGTACACTGAGAATGTTACGACTAATTGTAAAATGCAACTATTCAGATGTGCAACAGCATCTTGATTTTAAAGATGTTTTAGGATTTTCATGATCAATCAAGCTAAGTTATTAATCTATAAGTAGGTAAAGTAAAGGCTTTGAAATTACAAATGTTACTAACTCATCTCATGAGATCTGCGAACATTAATTTGACTTAGTTTCATTGAATGTTTTTTCTTTTATGTTAAAAATCGAAGGTGCTGACAAAACTTTATTCCTATCAAGTATTTTATATTATACCGCAATATACTTCTTTGATTATCAATATCTAATTTGTTTCTTCATCTCTAAAACCGCATCATGAGTAGGTATGACATTAGTCTTCCACATCTTTCGTAATGAGTTTGCTATAGAAGAAATTATTATTTTCACTCGTAGATAACATTCAGTTCTTAAAATAACCGCAAATCTATGCGCCTGAAAATAACATCAAGCAAAACTCTTTGAACTCTAATCCTGCTGTCATAAGCTAACCATTTAAGTAATCCTGCTAACTATTTCATAAGGTTACTAATGAGTTTTTTGCAAGGTGAGATAACTGTAAAAGCCATGATGAAATGCTACACAGACTATCAATAGCATTGTTTTAATTTCACGATATGCCTTTAAAGCAAAAGGTTTATTCTTCGAAAGTTGTAAGTTAACAAAGAGTATAGCTTTTTACCGCTAGGGTTATTGACGAACAAATCATTAATGTTGTTTATTGGAGTGGTATCGATACACAAACACAACTTTACAAACTTAACTGAACAAGCAAGAGGGTATCACTATGATCAAGTTCTCTACTCTGTCTCAGCGCATTTCTGCTATCACTGAAGAAAATGCTATGTATACCAAAGGTCAGGTTATCGTCCTTAGCTGATAACGTATGACAAAGGCCGCATCTCGTATGCGGCCTTACTTTTTTTGGAGCACACCATGTCACTAACGAATGTTAAACCCCTCATTAAAGAATCTCATCACATCATCCTTGCAGATGATGGAGATATTTGTATTGGAGAAATCCCAGGAGTATCTCAGGTCATCAATGACCCTCCTTCCTGGGTAAGACCAGCTCTTGCCAAAATGGATGGTAAAAGGACCGTTCCCCGGATTTTTAAAGAACTGGTCAGTGAGGGTGTACAGATTGAAAGTGAACATCTGGAAGGACTGGTTGCGGGCCTGGCGGAAAAGAAGCTCCTTCAGGACAACTCCTTCTTCTCAAAAGTGCTGTCTGGTGAGGAAGTAGAAAGGTACAACAGGCAAATCCTTCAGTTCTCCCTGATAGATGCTGATAACCAACATCCTTTCGTGTATCAGGAACGGCTAAAGCAAAGTAAGGTAGCCATCTTCGGGATGGGAGGATGGGGCACATGGTGTGCACTTCAACTGGCTATGTCAGGTATAGGCACCTTAAGACTCATTGATGGGGATGATGTCGAGTTGTCAAACATCAACCGGCAGGTGTTGTATCGCACAGATGATGTAGGCAAGAACAAAGTTGATGCGGCCAAAGATACGATCCTTGCCTATAACGAAAACGTGAATGTGGAGACATTCTTTGAGTTCGCTTCTCCCGACAGAACAAGACTTGAAGAACTCATTGGTGACAGCACCTTCATCATCCTTGCTTGGGCAGCACTGGGTTACTATCGTAAGGACACTGCTGAAGAAATCATCCATAGCATAGCTAAAGACAAATCAATCCCTGTTATTGAGCTGGGTGGTGATCCTTTAGAGATCTCCGTTGGTCCCATCTACCTCAATGATGGTGTTCATAGTGGATTCGATGAAGTTAAAAATTCTGTTAGGGATAAATATTACGACAGCAATTCAGACATTAGAAAGTTTCAGGAAGCCCGCCTGAAGCACTCGTTCATAGATGGTGACAGGAAGGTAAATGCCTGGCAAAGTGCTCCCTCATTATCAATCATGGCTGGTATTGTTACGGATCAGGTTGTCAAAACTATAACTGGCTACGACAAACCACACCTTGTGGGTAAAAAATTCATTCTTTCATTGCAGGATTTCAAGTCTCGTGAAGAAGAGATTTTTAAATGAGTATTGATAGTATTACCTTTAACGATAAAGGGTATCTTACCCAAAATATACAGTCTCAATTCGGTTCAAAAATTTATGAAATTATGGAGTCGTCACAAGATTCATCTGAGGAATCGTGGACTTACATATATAAAAATTCCTTAGAACAAAAAGATCTCTCATTTTTGACTCCGGCAGATGAGATTGAAAAGAGTTTCAGTTCTTGTTTTACAGATTTTTGCGATAATAAATTTAGCTTCTTCTTCAGAAGACTCTCCAATGAAGTGAAAGATAATGTTACTTCAAGTGAAGTTTCAAAAATTGCTTATGACTTTTGTGATTCTGAAGAGTTTAAAGAACTGATTGCTCGCCTAACCGGAAGGAAAATAGGAGATACTGATCTTTTCTATATTAATCGGTTTGATAAAGGCCACTTTCTCAACACTCATACGGACTCAGGGAACAATGTCGGGGTAGCCTTGAATATTACTCAAAACTGGGACCCGAACTTTGGTGGTTTAACACATATACTTGATCAGGATAGAAAGAAGGTTGTTGATACATTGACACCAGGTTTTGCGGAGTTGTTTCTTTTTGATACATCAGAGAAACAGGTTCCTCATTTCGTATCGATGGTTACAGCTAATCAGAAAAGCAGGCGAATGTCTGTTATAGCAAGGTATGGGAAGGCTTAGATTAATGACTAAAAGTTCTTTATGGCTTACGATGTTAATGGCTTTAATATGGGGCACTTCATTTCCTGTTTCGAAAGTTGCGATTAATGTGATAGGGCCTTATGCATTCCGAATGGCGGGTTCATTTGTTTCATGTGGAATTATTTTTTTGATATTTAACAAAAGTATCCGTGAAAGCCTTAAGACCCTTAACTTTGATGAGTTTTTAAAAGTCGCAATAATTGCTGTGCCAAATGTTTTCCTGGTTCCAACACTCAATAGCATCGCACTTCACTTCACCTCTGTTACGAATGCGACAATCCTTGTTTACACAATGCCTTGTTTTACCTCGATTATCCTGATGGGTTTAGCAAGAAAGCTGAACTTACTCTCCCTGTTCTCACTCCTTCTTTGTATCTCGGGGATCTTCTTGATACTTAAAGAAGTGCATGTTGGGTTGGGTGAGGTTGTAATTCTATTTAGTGCCATTTTTTGGGCTATAGGAGCTGTCGTTTCTCAAAAGATAGTGACTGTTACTCCATTCAAGGCGAGGCTATTTTGGCAGATATTAGTTTCAACTATTCTGGTTTCCATTACTTATCCTTTCTTCCAATCAGGTCCACTATTACAACCTCTTGTCACTGCTTTCACTAATACTGAGTGTCTTCTTTGTGTTCTCTATCTCGGTATTGTAGGTAATGCACTGGTATATTTCATCTGGTTTTATCTCATTCAGAACGAGAGTGCAGAATTCGCAAGCTATGCGACTCTGCTATCACCTGTTATAACCGTTATTATTGCTTCTACATTTCTCAATGAACAACCTACAAGCAAGCAAGTAATTGGTTTTAGCCTGATTTTGATGAGTGCTCTTTTGGTAAATGTAGTTAGACCATACTTAAGTAGAAAAGCCTAACCTGGTTTTGGATACGCATAGTGGGTTTTGGATGCTACATATATCAACATCATTACACTTAAGCTATTTAAAAAATGAGAGGTTGAAAGGCTCATGGTTGATACGAAAAAGTTAAGAGTGAAATATAATAATGAATGGCCTAATTCTTTTTTATTTCCTTCTGAATTATTGCTTAAAGAAAAAATGGAGGAAGTTGATTTAAAGCAAGTCTTTTCTCCTGCTCTACTAAAAGATTCATCGGAACAAGATTTCCACTCGCTCTTGGGTAATTTTCTTGAAAGTCTTGACCAGTTACCCTATAGGCCAGATGCATCATTTGACGCTATCTGGAAAGCTCTAGATGCCGAGTTCTTTCGCTTAAAGGATGAAGAAAATTCTAAAAGTAATATTTCTCGTTTCGATTTTTTTATAAGTTATGTGATTGAAAACGAGAATACGTGCAAAGAGTTTTATTCAATTGCTGTGATTATCCCATTACAGACATGTGAATATGTTGCTAAAAGGATAATTACCAATAGTATTTCAGCAGGAAATCACTCAGATATGTTCCTGAAAAGGATTAAGAAATGTTTAGGTGAGGGTTTATATACTGCAATAATTGGAAAATACAATTCTAACTGGGGAAGCAATTCTGCGAGTATTCAGAGAAAGGCAGGCATGTTGATAAGGAAACTAATTGTTGGGGAAGAAATTAACATTAATAATGTTAATTATACATTAAATAAGAGGCAAGTCGCCGATTTTCTTATATCAGTAATAATGACACAATTTAGAAACGAACGCTTTCATGGCACAACATTTCCTCCTTTTAGAAGCAGTGTTGCAACCATGAAAACTTATGCGCATTGCTATTACATATTTCATCTTGCATATGCATTATTACTTGAGGTTTTTTTATACAGAGAATTTGGTGTTATTGATCAACAATCGACCTCTGATGCTATAAAAGAAAATAGGCGCCTCTTTTCATTAGTTTTTGATAAGTGTTTGATGAGCTAGTTTTTATTCTAATTGTGGGGATTTCATTTGTTAGATTAAAACACAATATGAAAATTGTGTTTTAATCTTAAATCAAAATTCAGACCATAGTCATTAATCTTGTCCTAATTTCTCAACCTCCTTATATAAGTTTATCAGGTGTTCAATAGTTAAATCTAAAATTGGTTCGTACATAAATGAATTTAAATGAATATTTGAACTAACTGTTATACTTACTTTTTCAATTGTTTTATTTTCAATTCGAGATGGAACAAGATTTTTAAACTCTTTGGCTAAATTACCAAATTGATTTGCTTTTTGACACCAATAATCGGGTTGATTTATAAGTAAACGAATCTGGTCTGTAAGAAAACTTTCAGTTTTTAATCTAATAGCTATTGAAAGTAGAACTTTGTCTTCAAGGTTAAGACCATCATGATCATTCTTGGCACAAATATTATCAGCATTATAAAAAAGAATATCAATGATTTTTCGATTATCTGTAATAGGGTGTGTCGTGTTAAAAGTTAAATTATAAATTTTAAAGTAATCAGATATGGTAATTTGTAGTGTATCGCTTTTCCAATGTAATAAACTCGTCAATAATAGATACTCAGGATCAGATGTGGTTTTCGTGTATTCTAATAAGTTTCGAGTAAATGGTATTGTTGCACATAAGATGCTTTCATTTTTTAATATGTTATCCTTCCATTTCCCAATAAAGTAATTTTTAATTCCTTCCGCTTTTGTTAAAGCTAATGCTGTCGCATTTCTGTTTGCCATCAAGCATCGTTCACGGTGAACAAAGTTATTAGCTAATGTACGAAAAAAATCAAAGTTATGAGTTAAAATAATTTGGTAAAAGTTATCATTTAAGCTCAAGTCTTCTAAATACTGTATTATTGCATGTTTATTTTTATAATCAAACGAATCGGCAACATCATCAATAATAAATAACGTTTTTAAATTCTCCTGCTTTCTGTATTCAACATCAAATATGAAGTTTAATAGATACAATGCGCGTTTTTCTCCCTGGCTAAGATTTTTAATTTCTCCCCTAGAGCATGTGGAAGTATCTTCTCCATCCTTAAAGGCAAATCTTAGCTTGGCATTTTCCTGACCTAAAGAGGCTTGTTGTTGATTTTCTATAAATAGCGTGAATGGCATATCAACAAATCTATCGTTGAAAAGTGATACTGCATTCTGCCAACGAGGTGCTATCTCACTTGCTTCATTTTCAATAAGCTCTAATTCGGGCTTTTCTTCTTCATATTTTTTTAAGAAGTTCAATGCCTCTTCGCTATTACTAATGTAGAAAATCCACAGTTTTTTCCTAAAACTATCTAAATTTTCTGGTTTGATGTTTTCAAGAAATGCATCAAATTCCTCTATAGGTAGTCTTTCGATGAAATCAATTAGTGATTGAGTTTGAGCGTTTTTAGCTAGGCTAGTTCTAATTCTTTTAAGTGTTTTATCTTCATCTATTTTTGCATGTATTTCTTCAAGCTTAGCATCTAATCCTTTTTTATCAATTGAGTCGCTCTCTCCTCTTAAATGAACTTTGTGTCCACTTGCAAAAAAACCTTGCTTATCTAACGTAGTAAATGAGTTTTCTGCTTTTATGGGGTTGAAAATGCCTTTTTGATAAATTGTTCCAGTTTGCTCAAAAAGCTCTTGATATCGCTCGTTAAATTCATTCGCTTTAGATATAAAATCTGGGCTTTTTAAAATCTCAACAGCTTTTTGATCAAATAAAACCGAGTATTTATACTCTTTTAAGAATGGTTCTTGGTCAGACGATAATGCAATTATAATGCAAGATATAAATGAATTGGATTCAAAGTCTTTTTTTAAAGTAGCTTCAATGTCAGCCTTTTTAATTCCTGACTGTTTATTTAATGATATGAAAACTTTGTTTTTGAGTTCTTCTAAATCAACAATTATTTTATCATATCGGGATTTTACATCAGGGTTAACAAGAATGTTCGTTATTGATGAACTTTCTGAGTTTATATCAATTTCAGATTTTAGAACATAAATATGGTTTGGAGTAATAGAGTCATCATCTACTTTAACATCACAGAGACTTGGCCTTTGGAATCTTTCTTCGCAGGGTAATTCGCTGTTAGCTAACTTTTCAAAAGTTCTCGTAAAAGAGGTTTTCATCAGTCCATTCGGGGCATAGATCGCATAACTGTTATTTATTCCGGCCTGATTAAAATGAAATAAATGTTCTAGTTTTTTTATGCCATAGCAGTTTTGTAATCTTAAATTTAATCTATTCATGTCATTACCAGAGAGGGTTTATTAATTGATAATTTTGAGTTTTGATTCTTCTTGTTGCTCTGGAGTTGCTAAATTTTAAAATTTCGTATTTTAATTATATTTATACTGAAACTAACTCCGAGATTTTTATTACAACTGTTTTTAAAGTGTCTTCATTTGTATCTAGGCCGCTTCGTGATGCCAATAATGGGCTAACATTTCGCAAAGCTTCGTATGAGGTATCGTGCACTATTGGGATAAGCTGATTACCTGCAAGTAGTGCTGATAATTCTTTGTCTGCAACACCTTCATTAGGTAGTCTCTTTAAAAGAGCCGGGGTAACCAATACAATTCCTATTCGGGAATTTGCTAAACCTTTATCAATAGCCCTCATCATTGGAACTCCAAGACCAAGGTCTTTTTCACTGAACCAAACTTTTACACCAGCATCAACGAGTAGATCATGAAGCTCTTTTGCTACTCCTTGTCGTTCATCCCATGCATGGCATAAAAATACGTCGCGGAGGTCAGGCATTACTTCTGCTTTTCTTTCAACTGTTTCTCTTATTGGTGTCAAAGAAAGCAATTGAGCCGAAGTATAAGATACAGACGAATTGCTATTAGACCAGCGAGGGCGAGAACTATTTCCGCTTCTGTTATTGCTTTTAGTGGATGATGCAGGAGAACTACTGTAAGGATTAGGAGAATATGATCGTGAACCGTATGAGCTATAGCGACTACTACATGCTGGACAGGATGCTCTACCGCTCGCTGTCCGATGACCTTTAGATGGGGCTGTACATCTTGACATTACAATCTCCTTTGTGTTGTAACAGTTTTTTGGAGGGGCTACTTTTATCTATTTAAAAATCAGTATGTCATTATCCTAAGCTGATTTAGAGAAAATAATTAATACTTGAACCCAAATATTTTCTCTAAAGATTAATTGTCAGTATGTTACTGATAAGGTGTTGAGATGATTTAATTATTTGCAGAATTTCTACCTACATTTCTTGCACTGACTTTGATTAGTTACTCCTCCATCTTTTGTCCTGTAACCAAAAATGCTCATAAGCTCTTGTTCAGTACTTGCTTTGATCCCACATTTTGGGCATTTGTGAGGTAAAGAAATTTTTCCAGGCATTTTTTTTCCTTAATTTTACTAATATAAGAGGATTGTATTCGGGGCAATGCTAGTTCCTTTTTTCCTTTGAAAAAAAGGAAAGTTTGATATGTTTTCATAAGAAACAATCATCATATCGGATAGGGTAAGCTTTTCTTTAGTATTTTTTAAAAAAAAGACCAGCTTTTATGCTGGCCTTATGTAGTTTATTGATTTTATTATATTTTTTATTTATCGATTGATGATTTTATCGAAAATGTGCATCCATCGCTTAAGTTGTAGTTCCGTATCACGGATACCTTCCTGTGAGTTGAAGTCACCCTTTTGAGGAAAGAACATTACCCGCCATTCTGGATACTGAACATCGTCTACTGCGATGTAAAAGCCCGATTCTCTGAAGTCGTGGGTGCGGTCAAGTTCTCTATCCAAGCCTGTTCTTTGCCTTGTGGTAGACAAGTTGTATCGCCACTCCTTGACCGCAGATAAGGGATAGGTCTTCTGTTTATTCTCTTCCCTGAGATGAATTAGTCCTCTGTGCTGGTCGAGTTTCATAGAAGTAGAGCCAAATTCATGGCTCCACACTCCATCCTGCTCGCCAAAATAGTCCCTAGTGCTGGCATTCCACTTTTTGATGCGGAATTTTTTATAAGCAAACATCAAGAGCATGATGCTTGCGAAAACCCAAATAATAGCGAGTTGCACTAATCCTCTCATACCCAAGAAGTAGAAGATAACAATTGGCAGAGCGATGGCAATCCATACTCGTTTCATCATCAGGAAATTAGGCTGCTTAACTTCAGTCATTGTTGTCATAGAACCATCCAGTATTGTTTCATTGGATTCAGAGCGCACGCATCCATCAGCTTATTTTGCTGATAAATCAGTGAGCTATATCGCTTCGTTTGAAGTTACATTACGGCCTGGAATGAGTGTCTAGCAAATCATTTGTACCGATCGATCAGATCTTTTTGATAGGTATAAGCTATCGTGATGGAAATATTGATCTGTAAAAACGATCGATCGGTTTTTCCTATCAATATGATTATTAATAAGAATAGATAGCGCATTTGACTTAATGTGTAGTTTTAAGCTACTGATAACTAGCAGGTTTAAGAGGCATTAAATAGAAAATCTTTTTTTCCCAGCGGTCCTTTCTTTGATGATTGCGAGTGATTTTTTATCGCTAGTGTTTTGGTAGGGAGTAACAAAGTGGAAAGGTTTCATCTTGATTGACGGCTTAAGAATGCTCAGACCCGTTGCTTTCAAGGCTTGTATAATCTGCTTCAGGTATGGGACCCATAGTAGCCAGCGAACCAGTTTAGTATTCGTCTCCTCAATATGTGGAATAGCAAGGGAGTGGAACATAGGCTCGTCTTCTATGTTCGTCAGTCTTTCCACTGCTTCTAACTCTTCTTCAGGCAACCCTGTATCAGCTATCACCTGAGGCTCGACAGCAGGGGTGAGGATAACCCTTTTACTCAGGCTCGACCATGAGTAGGCTTTACCTAACTGAGATGCTTTGAAGGCGATTCCTGCATACTCAAATGAGAAACCATTCATTTTACCCGTGGAAGCAATGCTCGCTTTGGCTGTTATATTTTGCTTACCGACTTCATAGATGAAATCGTCAATGGTGATGGTGCCATAGAAACTGAGCACCGCCTCAATTGCTTCCTGGATGATTTTCTTTGGAGCTTTATTGCCTGTCCTTGCTTCCATCATTTCCTCATTCCTGCCAGTTTTCCTGACTTTGGGTGTTGAAGAAGGAGATGAACCTTTGGTTCGTGCGAGCTGATGATCCCGCTCAAGCTCTTGAATGATTCTGGTGCTGATGAGGTTCTCATTTCTGCCGAGATAGAGCTGGCCATCAGGTATACGGATGCGAGAAGCAATTATATGTATGTGCTGGCCGGCCTCGTCATCATGGAGGACATAGCAACGGAGATGAGTATCACTGAAGCCCATTCGCTTCATATAGTCGTCAGCCACAAGCTTCCATTGCTCATCAGTGAGTGAATCTCCTATAGGAAGGCGAAGAGAGTTGTGCCAGACAGGTTTCTGCACATCTGGGCGGAGCTTCTGTGTTCGTATGAACTCAACGGTCATCTCATCGACAGATAAGCCAATCATGTTACCGCCGATTATCACAGGAGTTGTCTTGTGATGAGGTGCTGGGGCAAGTGCATATGAGACGACACCTCTGAAGAACTTACCCCTGCGGATTTTCTGCATTCCTTTCACGAGCGCAGAATCACTTATCGAATGAGAGCAGGGCATCTCTCACATGAGATAGCTTCAGCCTGAGAGTATCAACCTCATTACTCAAAGGCTGAGCATCAGATCCGCGACGAATAAGAAATGAAGTGAGGTCATTCAACTTTTGCAGGGAAGCCGTCAGTTGATGCCAGGCTTCTTTGTTCATCTCTGGAACTGAGGGAGGCAATTGCTTGAGAGCTGAAGATCTCAGCCAACAGCTCCTGCTTAGCTGTCCTCTTGACTGGTTTAGTTTGCTCAGCTCAACCTCATTTAATCTGACAGTCACAGAGTATCTGCGAAGACGATTAGGCGGTAGCTTCTTTGCGATAGGATCATTGGTAAACGAACTAGGAAACTCATCATCGAAAATAATATTTGTTTTTTCCATATCAACTCCTTTTGATATTTAAGCTTAATAGCAAATCCATATGCTATATGTAATAAATACCATAAAGTTCAATAGTGTCAATGGGTTGGCATTTGCTTGTGGGGTAGCTTTGATCTTTCTTTTTCAACCGAAGGGAAGAAAAAGCAAGGCAACTCAAAGATGCGGAGCATCTATGAGTTAGCCCTTGCTTATAAAATTATACTTAATTTATAGTTGGTTAAACACTCATTATAGGATTTGAAAAAAATACTTATGTGGTATATCTTAAGGAAATATTATGTTTTTCGGATTTATGAGAAATGTATGGAGTAGGCTATTAAAATTTATATAATAATTTCAAGCCATTATCACAATGATATCTCGCATGTCAAGAGAAGTTTGACAATTTAGAAAAATGGATATAACATGATTATATGCAATTATAAAGGTTTTGCGATAGCCGTTTTGCTCCGTAATGAGCATTGTCCACCTCATGTTCATGTCGATGGCATCGATTGGCAAATCAGAATAAAGTTTAGCTTTTGTCATAGCGATACAGAATTTTGGGATGCAAAGCCATTAGTAAACAAACCTACTGATAGTTTAATAAATGATATTTGCCAGGAGTTGAAAAAACAAAATAATTTGTCAAAAGCAAGAAAGGTATGGATGACAGCGGTTGGTACCACCTGTTTAGACAATAAATACTGGGACTCATCATCCAAAAACTTGAATAGTAGAGGACAAAAGATATTAAAATCAACTTACAATGAAAGTACTAATAAAACTGTTATTGAGTTGGCGGGTAGTAATAATACTGTGGAGATATCATTATGAAAATAAAAGCGAGAACTGATGTTTATGAACCATTAACAAAGGAAAGATACGATAAGGAAATGGAAATTGGTACCAAGAAGTTACAGGAAGATGGATATGCAAAATCTATAGTTTTTGATGCCAGCTCAAGGGTTTTCATTATCTGTTTCTCTGATAGCACTCTGGTTTCTTTACCGGTCGATGACTATCCTGAGTTTAAGAGTTTAACAAGCTCGGACTTATCCAAGGTCAGAGTCGGTTTTGCAGGTAGTGCAATTTGTTTAGATGAGCACGACCTTCATGTTTCAATCGACGGCTTATTGAATGATAATCCATCGATATCTCGTGACTATGTCATTGAGACCGAACGAATGACAACAATTGAATTCGCTAATGCAATTAAACCTATTAATTGGAAAAAAAACAAAATTTCTCATTAAGATAGCTAAAATTCAATTTGTAAATAGCCCAAGTAATTATCTAACCACAAGACTTGATTGAGTATTTTACTTCCCAATTTTCCATTTAAGAAATTACAACTAAGCTAGGAAGTAAATTTTTTACCATCAGTGAATTGTCTTGTTTTTGATGGTTACGTCTTGGCTTTAGCTTAAATGATTTAACTCAAATAGAAATAATATCAAAATCGAGATGGTTAAAAGTATTTCAAATGCTGAGTGTGATAATCATAAAAGAGGGAATAACTCCCTCTTCAATGTTTTATTTAAATTGAGAAAATGCACCGTCACTTTCTTTGGGCGCAAACCAGAAAACTCTCTTAATTCCTCGTGTTATTGCAACATATGCTAAACGATATGACTCATCAGTCATCACTTGGTCGTAGCTATGTTTGAAATAAGGTATCTGTCGATATACTTCATTTCTAAAAATATGACCAGTATGAGCTTTGCTGTCATCAAAAATTACGCACACCTCACCTTGTAAGCCTTTTGCTTTGTGAACAGTTAAAAAGCTAATCCCATTTTCGTTGTTATATTTTTTAATATATAGCTCTTTAATTGCATCTAAAGTTTTATTAGTCCTACTTAAAACGATAACATGAGTCTTATCTTTCTTCTTTTGTGCTTTAACTAATGTTAATTGTTGATGAATTAATTCTACTGCATTGACTTTCCATGACTCTTTATTTTTGTCATCATATTCATAACAAATAACCCCGTGCTCATCACCATCACCTATTCTGCATGGTAAAGATGCTTTTTTTATCTTACCTTTAACAAGCTCCATCATTTTTTCAGCATCGGTTAAAATTTTCGAATCAGAACGATAGTTTTCCATCATCATGACAGTGTGGTGATTTTTTAATTTACTATGAACTGGGAAGAAACCCGAGAAGTTCATGAATATGTCTGGCGAACTCCCCCTCCATGAATAAATTGACTGCCAATCATCACCAATAGCCATTATAGTTGGTTTTCTGGCTAAAATTGCATTTTCTCTCTGTACTGATTTAAGCCAGTAAGCAATTTGTGGAGAAATATCTTGAAACTCATCTACCAAAAGATTCTCAAATCTCAGATATTTATTAGCAAATAAACTCCTACGCTGTTTTAATACCGACTCATTTGAAAATATCATAAACATTCTGTTAAACGTCATAATGTTGTTTTTATAGAGTTCATCTTCAAATGCTGGCCAAAAAATCCCCAACGCATTAGAGAAGTAGTGTTCAACACCTTTCTCTCTAAGTTGCATTTTAGATATTGTCGGCACTACCTCTTTTCCCAAACTTTCAATAAAAGAACCTTGATCATATAAAAGTTCAAGAATGTTAGAGTCTGAAATCTCACCATTAAGTTTTACAGAGAAATTACTTGGTGCCTCACCCGTTTCGAAAGTGTTTAGAAAGTTTGTTACGGAGTTTATCTTAGATTCACTATTAAGAAATATTGAAATTTTTGTGTTGTAACCTGAAGTGATTTTATTTTTAAAATATATAGCTTTACACAATAATATTATTTTTTTCTGATCTGCTTCGGTATCATCGAGTAATTCTTTATCGTCATATAGCTTTTCATTTCCAATCTTACCAGATAAGAAAACGGGCATTTTATTATGTTCAATATATCCATTAGAATAAAAATATCTTCCATTGACACTAAAGCATTGCATAGGTTCAGCTACAATGCCTTTAATCGGCCATTTGCCTTTTTTTTGCCAAAGTTCGTTGATTTTATTTACTAATACAAGGTCTCTTTCGGCGGCATAATTTATAAGCCAATCTCTATCTTCATTTTTATCAAGTTTTGCAGAGGCAGTTATGGATAAATTGAGAAGAATATCTATGGATTTTTTGAAATTTACATTTTTGGAGTATAAGTTAGTATATACGCTTCTTAAGATTTCAGCTTGTGCTTCACTCTTTCTTCCTAGTGGAAGCTCTAAGGCTGTTTCATCTTCATCTGGTTTTTTACCAAGGAAGTCAAACACATTCAAACCTGGCATAGAGCTTATAGAGAATCTATAAATCAGCGAATGAAAAGTATTTACTATAGAAGCTAATTTTTCTGTGTCAATTTTCGTGTCCCAGAACTGAAAAACTGTTATAACTTTTTCCGTTAGTTCTTCACATGATTTCTTAGTGAACGAAATTACAGTTATTTTACTAAGTGGAATGCCCAGATAAAAGTGCATGAAAACTAAACGAAGAACTAATGTCGTTGATTTTCCTGAACCAGCTCCAGCAACAACGCACGTAGCTGGATGATTTGAAAAAATCATGTCCCATTGGGAATTTGATGGGGTGCTTATTATTCCACCATCAGTTGCAATCTTAACTTTCTCGAACATTAATTTTTTAAATTTTTCCTCAACACCAATTAATTCTGGTCCATAGATTGAATTGTCAATTGGTGACATAACTAAATCATCAAGTTCGTTTTTGATAATGTATTTGAGTGTCCCGTTCTGATAGCCTTTCGAATAACCGTTATACTTACCGTGCCTGAATCCTTTCTTATAGGATCGACGAATCATTGATTTTATGCTTTTATAAAAAGTACTTAAAAGCATTTTTTCAATAACTTTCATATTTATTTCCACACTTCGTTAATTATAAAAATATTACGCGATGATACTTTTGTGTGTTAACAATGTAAATAATAGAGCTTGAAAGGGATATTTTGACTTTGATCAATGCATTCTAATGAATTAAAAGATGTTTTATGAGAAATTCCAGCATAAAATGCTTGCGACTGAGCGCGGGTCACAGATTGAAATGAAAAAATCACATGCAGAACAAAGGATTATCTAGAAGATTTAATTCTGTAAAAGATTCGAAAAAAATTAGCTATTTTATCTACAATAAGAAATATTTTATGGGGGGCAATGTTTTTAAGGGTGGGCAAACATCTTTTTAATTACTATAGATTTTACTGGAGTGCTCATTAAAAAATACCTATTAAAAATGACTAACATTTGAAAACTAATTTAGTTTCATACCGTCTTGTAATCTACATTCTTGACACCATGACTGGACGATGAATCGACAATCAACCATATTTCGCATAACAAAATCATCTTCTTCATAGAAAACATGAGTTCCTGCCTTGCAGGAACATGAAGGCCTACTTTTGAACACCTCACTGTCGTTCTCAGTAATTACAGAATCATTCAGTGAATATTGACATGTGGACCATACATCTTCCGCTGGTCTCTCAGACATTAGATTGATTCTTCATCATTGCATTTATAATCAATAGCTTAGCCAACGACTCTTATTGAGCAGAATTTAATCAAAACATAAATTCATGTAATCATATTGTCATGTATCATAAAACTTTTCAAAACAAATTTACATTTTAAAACATGATGATTATTATTGCAGAATAAGAATCTTCTGTAACTTAATAAAATAAAACACAGTAAAAACAGGTGGTTGTTGGATTTTGCTGTTTGTGGTCGTTTTTTTTGAGGTTCATTGCCTTCTTTAAAAGGTAACTAAAATTTTTGGATTTCTTCTTTAATACTTTCTTGATGGTAATGTTATGCAAAAAAACATATTAAAAACAATGTATTCTGAATGGGTGCTTCGAAACTGCCTCTATTGGATGAGCGCTCTCACCCGCTGGAAGCTTGATGAAGACGATGAGCACTGGCTCGTCTCGTTTGAAGACTGGAACGACGAGGTTGAGTTCGAGTTCGAACGACTGCTGAATGACTATAAGCTCAGGGAGAAGCTTCATGCTCATACCGGCCAGGTCAGGGCTTCTATCATCGACAATGTTTTGAGGAGCATCGATACGAGACTTGCCGAATGAATACGATGCCATTCAACTTTGACCGCCTTAGCAATGGCAAAGTCTTCATCAGCAACCTTGCTGGCTTTCACAGCTTCGTCGATAACGAGGAACTCAACCTTCTTGCCGATAACAACTTTCCTCCAGAGCAAAACACTTCTCGACTTCTTGAAAGCAGATTGTTCATTGCAGACGATGTGACTCAGGCAGTTTCAAAAGCCTCTTTGAGTTCAGCCTATGCCAAACGACTGATGAATGAACTGGCCGTAAGACCTATCTTCATGATTGTGCCGACTCTCAGGTGCGATCACACCTGCAAGTATTGCCAGGTCAGCAGGGCATCGGTTACCGCTGATGGTTATGACCTCAACCCAGAACTGATACCGCAAATCGTCAGCACCATCAAGAAGCTGGGCACCCCGCCATACAAGATTGAAGTGCAGGGCGGAGAACCGCTTCTCAGGTTCGATCTCGTCCAGTCAATTTATGAAGAGTGTGTGAGTTCGTTAGGTAGTGATGCTTTCGAAATGGTTATTGCTACGAGCCTCTCAATACTCGATGAAAGCATCCTATCTTGGGCTAAAGAACGGAATATCACCTTTTCTGTATCTCTTGATGGTAATGAAGCTGTCCACAATAAAAACCGTATCCTCACCGACTCTCAGGCTTACAACAAAGCCGTCACGGGCATTAGAAAAATCACAGAAGAGCTGGGAGCAAACCGGGTAGCTACGGTAACCACAGTTACAAAAGAGCTAACAAAAGAGCCAGCTTCCATAGTGGATGCTCATCTGTCACTTGGCCTTACTGACATGTTTATCCGGCCAGTAAGTCCTTATGGGTTTGCTCAGAAGCAGAGCTTCACTTTTTCAATGCCTGAATATTTTGAGTTCTATAGAAAGTTAATGCAGGAAGTGTTGCTTCAGAACCAGAAGGGCATACCTGTAGTTGAGCACTCGGCTTCGATACATCTAAAGCGAATTTTCAATCCGGGCTTCAGTGGTTATGCAGATCTGAAATCACCAAGTGGAGTCGTGCTGAACTGCATCCTGTTTAACTATGATGGCAAGGTCTACGGAAGCGACGAAAGCCGTATGCTCCAGAAAGTAAATCCCGAAGCAGATTTCAGTGCAGGAGAGTTTGCTTCACTCTCATTCAGTAGCAACGAATACTACCGTTCCGCTCTCTCATCTTCATTTAATTTCGCCATGCCCGGTTGTGATACCTGTGCTTACCAACCTTTCTGTGGAGCAGATCCTTGTCAGAACATCAGTGTTCATGGCGAGCCTGTTGGTGACAAGAGTCGGTCAACCTTCTGCCAGTATCACAAAGGGATGTTCCGCTTCCTGCTGAATGAAATCTCTCAGGATGGACCAATGGCTGAGATGCTCAAAAGGTGGGCTTATGTCTGAGGTGCTGAGAAACGATATTTTCCGGTTTTCATCATACTTACCAGTTCAGCAAGGCTTCTATTGCCTATGTAAAACCAAGCCCGAGAATCCTCAATTCTATCTGCCAAATTTGCTTGTCACTGCGACACAACTCGATGCCAGACTGCCTGCATATTTTGCAGACTCGATTGTGAGCCAGGAACTTTTCGATTCCATTGAAGATGGTGACATTGGGATCGTCAACAACGGTAACATGCTCCGGGTGATACTGTCCCGTAGAGCAAACCACAACACAGTCCTTGTTACTGAAAGGTGCAACAACAGTTGCCTGTTTTGTTCTCAGCCCCCTAAAGCTGGAAACGATGATTGGCTTCTCAACCAGTCAGCTCTGGCTATTGCTTCCTTCTCTCTGAATGGAGTAGTAGGAGTGAGTGGGGGAGAGCCTTTGCTCTATGGCGAAGACTTCCTGCATTTTCTGGACTTTATAATCGAAAACTCCCCTGACACAGCCCTCCATGTTCTAACCAACGGAAGGAAGTTTGCGGATGTCAGCTTTACCCAGCAAATGAAGGAAAGAAGCGATAAGATCAAAATCACGTTTGGGATACCGCTTTATTCTTCAAGAGCATCAGTGCACGACTACCTGGTCGGAAGCGAGGGAGCATTTGATGAAACAGTCAGGGGAATGATTAATGCCGGTAACTCAGGGATCAACATAGAACTGAGAGTCATCCCTACTCAGGCGAACTACACAGAGCTTGATGACATCGTTGAGTTTGCTGGTCGTGTGTTCTCGAACATTAACCAGATCTCCCTTATGGGATTGGAGTCGATTGGATGGGCCCGTAAGAACTGGTCATCAATCTTCGTAGAGCACGACAACTACAGCGAACAAATTCTTTCGGCTGTGGACAATGCACACAGGTCAGGTATTCCTCTTACCATCTTCAATTATCCATTATGCCACCTTCCTGAAAGGGCATGGAGTTTTGCAACTCAGTCAATCTCTGACTGGAAAAATTACTATCCCAAAGAATGTGATGGATGCACTCAGAAGTCTTCCTGTGCTGGTTATTTCAGTTCATCAAAAGGCCGTTTTCATCAACCTCCGAGACCAATAATATGAAAAAGTTTAATTTCGCGGCTCTGCTTCCTGGTTTTTTGGCTCTTAATAACTCTGTTTGGGCAAGTGATTCATCTACTGGTGCCAGTGACTTACCTGGTATGACCCTGAATGAGCATGATTTGGTGATAGCCCCACTCAACACCGAAGTGCCGTTCTACATTGCAGGACACAGAAGTCACAGTTCTCACCGTAGCCACAGCTCCCACCGTTCTTCATCAGGCGGTGGTTACTATGGAGGAAGCACTCCCTACTATCCCAAAACATACAGCTCCCCTAGCACCTCAGATTCATCCAGCTCAGGAACTCGTTCGTCGTCATCTTCCTCTGTTCGCTCACTTCGCTCCAATGACACTGACACCTCCGCCACTACAAACTCATCAGGAACGACAGGTGCCAACCGTGCAAGTAGTGGGCTGACTTCGGATACAGAAAAACGTAAGCGGTTGATCATGAGAGTGCAGTTCGCCTTACTCGATAAGGGGTTCTACAACGGCAATATTGACGGGAGCATGGGACCTGCGACACGAACAGCTATCAAGGATTATAGAGTTGCTAATGGACTACCCACACCGGCAAGGGAAACCTTGGATACGCAGTTGTTAAATTCACTGAGTATCTTAGCTCGTTAGGGTATATTTTTTATGAACCTGCACATTTGCAATTTTTAGTGTTCCTCAATAAAAGTAACAAAAGGATCTATAATGTCAGTGAGTTATAACATATATAGAATGCCATGCAAGCTATTACCAGATTTAACCAAGAAAATCATTAAGGAAGGGCTTATTGAGCAAAAGACTATCTTGCATAAAACTTATCAACTTAAGTTTTATTTTTCTGATAAGCTAAAAGGAAACGAAGTTTGGTGGTGGGATGTGTTTAGTGATTTCTTTAAAGATGGAATTGAAAAGCCGCATAATATTTTCTATTTTGGCCTTTTGATAGGATTTAAAGAAAAAGACCCCGAAAATTGCTATCTTATTAGTCTTGGTAAATCGCATTTTTATCTAAGCAAGTTTATAGAGACAGACTTTGGATTAAATGTAGCAATGCGTATAGCTAATGATGAGAACATCTTGCTTAAGAAAAGTAGATTTTTTTGCGGAGGTAAGAGTCAGGAGGCATCATCATATTCACAGTTTGTGCAAGGCTCATATTTCCCTGGCGAATCAATTGAACATCTTAAAACAAAGGCTAAAGAGACAGATAAGTGGGGAGCAAATAATATTACATTTTCAGACTCTATCCAGCTAACTTTAGATGGTGATCCTACTGCATTGGTTGATGTCTTCAACGATATAGATTCTTCATTGGCAACTAAGGAAATAATTGAATTTCCTAAATCAGAAAAGATAACGGACGAGTTAAAAATAGAAGAGCTTGATGAGCGTCTACTTAATTCAATTCTCACAGAAAACGCAAATGTTATTATAGATGAGATTCAATCTTTTGGTGCCTCAATTATAATAAACAACGCTTTGACATATTTTAAGTTACACACAAAAACTGAGGGAAGCAGTAAGTATCATCAATCGGCAAGTAAAATCAATGATATAAAAATAACAGATATAAAAGGATTTATCAATAACAATGCTATAACGGATATTAATAAGGTTTATGTTAAAATAACCAATGAGGCTAATAATGGTCACACAGTATCCTTGAAAGAAATACTTAGCATTACTTACACTGAAGTAAGCGAGCACTACTTTCTTAAAAGAGGGGTTTGGAATAGATTTAACACTGCTTTTATGAAATATCTTTATAATTCCTTAGGGAATATAGTTTTTGAGATTAAAAATGATCTTAAGGAAGATGAGTTCAAAGCATGGCAAGTTATTAAAGCACAACAAATTGCCAAAGGTACTTCTAAAGATAAATTGGACTACAGAGAATATTACTTCAATGAAAAAATGGCAAATGAAGAAGGTTATACGCTTTTAGATCGACAGCTTAAAAAAATACCTTCACTACGTAAGGGCGGGAAAGATTATAATGTTGAAGTTGCAGATCTCTATAAACACGGGGCATTAATAGCCGTAAAGATATCAGATAAACCACATGATCTCATTTATAATATCCAACAGTCTATAACAACCATCCAAAAAATAAAGAGAGGATCAATGGAGTTTAAAAGGTCCGTTACCGATGTTGTTTTATGGATTGCCACTACAAAAAAGGTTAAAGAATTAATAGATATTAATTCCATACAATTCTTATTAGCTATACAAACTTGGAAGGAGGTGGTTGAAGGGTTTAATTTGAAGCCAAAAATCTACTATTCTCATCATGATATACCCAAAAAATCAAAGAAAAAAGTCGTTTGAAAATTATAGAAATTCAAATTTATTTATCAGGATTTTGAGGGGCGGAGGATTGATTTCTAAATTAAGGCTATTCTTACCGAATGCTGGTTAACTTAACAACCTTAAAAGGTGGTGTTATTTGAATGTAACACCATTAAACTCATTTTAATAAATTTTTAGAGGTTTAGAGGTTTAGAGGCTAGGTTAGTTTATCAATATCAGATATCTTAGTCAGTTCACTAAGATAATCTTTTTTATTCCTAAGAAGCCAATGGAAAACCTTAGGGTTTTCGAGTATTTTTTTTATGTGAGAAATAACAATCGTTAGTTTCAAACTATTGGAACCGTAGTTTTCCTTAATCTTTTGTGTATCGAAATGGACCTGAGCCATCTCTTTCTCAAGTCTTTCAATTGCTTTTCTATTACCAGATCTCTCATCAATGTTAGATTTACCTTTGTCGTTTAAAAGCTCAGGTGATGAACTGTGATAAAGCGATTGAGCAAAAATCTTTGAATAATTATCAAATTTTATCATCAAGTTTGCACATTCAATTTGCCTAAAAGGAATCATTCTTTTTAAGATCATAAATGTGTTCTTAGGTATATCTCTATCATTAAACAATTCTATAACCTCAGGGCATATGCCTTTAAGAACTGATAGATTACTTTTTAATGAATCGGAGCTTATATTCAAGGCTGAACAGAGCATGTCTTCAGGAACCCCTACTCGAACAGCTTCTTTTAACATTTTCTGAATTTGAATGATTGTGATTCTATTAACTTTTTTGTTGGGAGTATAAGTGTCGTAAACAGTTGAAACGAGACAAGCAACTCTTTCTTCTCCAATATCTTTTAATGCCTCAACTCTCAGATGACCATCAAGGATTTTTGCAGTGCCATCAGCCCCATCAATGTAAATCAGTATAGGTTCGACTAATCCAAGTGCAGATATCGTGCTCTTTATTTGAATGTATTTTTGGCTACTTTTATAGTTGGTAGGAGGTTTTTTTGTATAAATAAGATCAGATAATTTAAAGCTGACTGTTTTTTCATTAAAGCAGTATTTAATCATTTTAACCTCAGCAAGAAGTATTCTTCATTATAACTTTGACTACTTCATTTAAATTCTCTTCGTTTAAAATTTTACTAAACTCTTCGCTTTCAGATAACTCTTTAAATATTTGACTGGCTATGAGTAAGTTTCTCTCGACATATTCAGCTTTGTTTTTTATTTTTCTGTGCTGTGAAATGTTATCTTGGTATATTTGTTTAAGCTCATCAGTAGTGAGTTTTTTCTTTTTCTTTGCAACTCCGAAACTATTGTTCAGAAACCCTTTTAAACCTTCATCTCGGGAATCCAATATATCTCTTATTTTACCAACATCTTTATGCTTTATTAAACCTTCATCAAAAGCTTTAATTAGTAATTCTTGCCCACCTTCGAAGTCTACTCTGGCAATTTCAACTGCAAGTGAGATTGGAATGCTTCCTGATTCTACAGCAGATAATAGTTTGTTTTCTCCTTTGCTAATTAGCATAGTCAGGCTGGTAATCCAGTGCAATGATAGGCCAGTAGAATAAGATATTTCTTTGTTAGATAAACCTTGGTCATTCATTTCTTTTATTCGTTGGAACTGCTCGCCCGCTCTTGGTATTACACGAGCCATATTTTCAACCAAACTCATTATGTATGCTTTGTTTTCATCAATGTCCAGTATGAAAGCAGGTATTAGCTCTTCTCCCAAAGCTGAGAGTGATTCAAGTCTACCCTGACCACAAATTAAGGCAAATTCGTATTTTCTATCCGCAATTCTTCTTACTGTTATTGGTTTTCTTAATCCACTTGTATCAATACTATCTGTTATCTCAGCATGTTTGAACTTGTTCCGGGAACGAGGAATTACAACTTTTATTTTTGATATTTCAAGCATGTGAATTTGGTCGTCGTTCATTTAGGCCACCTCCATTTCCGTAGTTGAAAGCATATCAAAGAAGGTCCTGATGTTATCAAATCTATACATCTCAAATAGAAGGTTATTATTCTCTTTTAGACTCAGTTCATTTTCAAAACTTTCAAGCGAAGGCAGGATGTAATAATCTACAGGTTCGGTATTAAGACTGTTCATTCTTGCAATCACACTAACTTCAGGATTTAGCCCCCTGTCTAATCTAACAATCCATCTATATTTTCCAGTTCCCATTTTTCTACATCGAGAAAGTATTATGGTAAAGGTTAAGCTATTGTTTATTGTGATTAGTTTATTATCTAATATAGATATTTCGCTGTTATTAATTTCTTGGTGTATTTTATTTATGATATGGTCATGTTTAATACGTAGGGATGAGTTTATTTCTAAATAACGGTAATCTCGTTCGGGTGTGTAATTTATCAGCTTATATGCTGGTAGAAGTCCTCCAAAGCGGCTTGCTACTACACTGCTTGATGGACCATTATCCTCTTCATCTATGATAAAACCTGATATTTTTCCATGAGTCGAAAGGATCTTTTTTAAAAATTCAAGAATCTCTTCATTGCTCATTTTTATTGAGCGGTTATCAATAATCTCTTTCGCTAACCTGAATTTTTCTTCTGAAATTATGGGTTTAAAAAAGGAATTATACTCAACCCAATCCTCTTCAGGATTTTGAACTCTTTTGGTTTTTAGTTTCTGAGATGTTCGATTATATGTATACTTACCAGTATAGCGATTATTTATAAGCACAGAATGTATCCGGCTTCGTGTCCAATCCGATTTGTCGCTGTATTTATATCCTTCTTGGTTTAGTTTTGAAGCAATGAGATACTCATTTAATCCTTCAAAAATAAACATGTTAAATATTTTCTTTACTAAGTCCGTTTCCTTTTTACTTCCTGGCACTAAGACTATCCTATCTGTTTGCAGACTCTTTCTCTCACCATTGTTGAGTATCATTTTCGCTTTGTTATTATTATCAAGTAACTTTCTTTTAAGTCCGTATCCAGGCACTCCACCTTGATAGTATCCTCGCTTAACAAGATTTACATGTCCGGCAAATACTTTGATTGAAAGGTTTTTACTAAAGGCTCCCGCAGCATACATAAGTGATGAAAGTATGAACGTCTCAGTATCACTATTCGCAGGAAGATTTTCAGCACAGTAGATGACATCTACCTTATTCATTTTTAATAAATATTTATAGTAAATGCCTTCTTGTGGATCTTTAAAGCGACCAAAACGACTTACATCATATACAAGCACAGCATCAATATTGATTTCCTTAGTGAGTATGTCGTTGATTAACTTATTAAAATCATGCCTTCCTGACGTGGATACACCGCTTTTTCCTGCATCATCATAAGTATGCAAGATTTCCATATTGTTGTCGTCAGCATACTTTTTTATGAACTGAGCTTGGTTATCTAACGAAAATTCCTGAAGATTTGTAGACATCCGTAAATATTGGGCTACTTTAACCTTCTGTTTTTGCTCTATTTTATTTTCCATTGCAGTGCCTTGGTGCAACTGTGGAATACTGATTTGTATAAAAATTGATCAATTCTTTGTCAGTTGCAACTCTTTTTTTCACACATGTTATTTTATAGTCCGGTCCACACATTCTTTGTGGGGTATGAGGTTTAGGAGTAAAAGGAGAACTGTGCACAGTATGAAAGGAAATTTACCTTCATAACTCCATACCTAACCGCGAGTTAAGATTTAGTGTTTTAAGTATGAGAAAGTAATATATGGAATAGTGGACATTAAATATAACATTTAAAGCCATCATTATTGAATGATACCTGGGATGGAGTCGATAACTTAGGAAGGTAATCTTTGTCGTGAAATGAGTAATGTGATTTTATACAAACATAAAAATTTTTTATTCCTTTAATTATTTTTTTCTCCAATAGATCTTTCATAATGAATCTTGACAAAGGCTCAATCTGCGTTAAAAGAATTAGAAATAAAAATGGAGGTGTTCATGAATGAAGATAGTTTGAAAGAGAAGCAAATATCATTTGCTGAGGCAAAAGAGTTTCTTAAAACAGTACATGATGATTTAGTGGCTTTGTTAGAGCAAAATAAAATTACTGAAAGCTATAGGATGTATCCTGCTGAGGATATTGTTTATATTATGTTTAGAGAGTATTACGCCTCTCAGGATTGCTTGAAAATCGTGAGCATAGTTGAAGGTTTTGAATTAACCGAACTTGTTGAATACAATAGTGTTGACTGGTGGTTTTTTTCAGCCTTAGCATTTGATGTTGATACTGATAAGATTATAAAAATAATTCAAGAAAAAATCACTGAAGAAGAGAAAAACAAAATAAATTCTGTTATTGATAAAGAAGATGATGTGGTTCTTAAAAAAAGAATTTAGCCTAAAAAATTTTAAAATAGTCTGGCTTACTTGGGCAGACTATTTTAATTGCGCAAGTGTTTGGTAATAAATATCTTTATTATTTTAATGTTACTCTACCATCAGAACTCTGTATATATATTTCATCGCCTATATTTATAAATGCTTTTCTATTAACGCTCCCTCTAACAACTAATGCTATCCTGTTATATACACATTTGTTATGCTCACCATTAGTATCATCAAAGCAGGTATAGTCATCAATTGAACCATCTCTGGTTCCTGTTGGTAAATTTTCATAACCGCCGAAATCCATGACGATAACTGTGTAATTATCTGGAGTGTTGATAATGTGATATTTTTTCTGAAGTAAATCTTTGTTTTTCAACCACCAATTTAGTTTTCCTTCTGTAGTCATCGGTAAATGTTCTACAAAAACCGCACCATTATCAACCCTGACTATTTTTGCTGGTCTTACAGCAATCCATATGCAATATATTGTTATTAAAAAAATCAAAATTGCTCCAATCCTTTTATATTTAAACATTGTTTTCTCCTGTCAATGTTATAGTGGCCTGGAAATTTGTGAAAAATGGCTTTTGAGCAAAATGCTTAGCTCTCTGTAGAACGAACCATATTCTAAAGAAAGTAATTGAGTTAAATTTGGCCTTTAAGATATCTTCTTTATCTAAGCCAAAGTGGTCTTGTGCTCTGTATTTGATAACCGCAGTATATTTATTGCCTTGGAAGGTTAGGCTTTCTATAGAAATTTCTGTGCTGTTTATGTCATGGACGGTAATGCCCATTCCATTGACGAAATCTTTCCATCTTGTGTATTTAGGTAAACGACTTTTAGATAACACATTTGAAAAATGTTCTTTCGTCAATTGTGATTTATTAAAATCAAATTGCTCGATAGTGTTTTTAATTATGGATAATGTGCTATCGATAGAGTTGTCACTCAAAATGAGATTTCTGTAAGCATTGTTCATAAACGGATGCTGAAAATCATTTCCATTACTACGTTGCATATGATTGAAAAGATTTATGATCAAGCCTTGGTATGGCCCTCGGAAAGAAAAGGCATAGGACTGAGATCGTAGCTCATCATATAACATCGCAATGGCTTTTTCTCTACTAACTGGCTGTATAGAATTAGTAGCAGGATGCTGATAGGAGGGACCAAAAGTAGTCCAGTCGATGAAAGTTGATACTTGCCCGAGATGATAATGCTTTTTCAGTATATCAGCATCCATGTCGCCACTTTGCATGTCATCGGCATTTCTGTCATTGAATCTTTTTTTTGTAGTGAAGATGATAAGTTTTTTGTCGATTCCTTTCATTCAAAATCCATCCCTTCTAATCAAATGATTAAGTATTATACATTTTCTGTTTGTGAGGTCGATTAAGAATTTTCTTAACATTTACTATGTTCAGAGTCATTTACGCTCATAGAATCATGCAGAGATGAACCTCAGCCGTGAAAGTGGTAGTTTTCTAAGGGGGCATTTTTGGGGGCAGATCACAAATTGAAATGAAAAAATCACATATAGAACAGAAGACTATTCAGAAGGTTCGAATCCTGTAGGGTTTAAAAATAATTTCATGAATTTTTATAAAAATTATAGGGCCTCAGCGCTCTTTCTCTACAAGCTTCCAGATAGTCAGCCCACCATTGCAACATGAGTCTCCGTTCTTCCAAATGCTCCGCTTTGTGTATGTAAGCAGCCCGGACACTGTTGCGTTCCTGGTGGCTCATTTGTCTTTCCACAGCATCTCTCGACCATAATCCCGATTCGATTAAGGCACTACATGCCATAGTCCTGAAACCATGCCCGCAGACTTCTACTTTCGTATCGTAACCCATCGCCCTGAGTGCTTTGTTGACAGTATTTTCACTGATAGGTTTGTCATCCCCGGTAAAACCAATGAACATAAGTTCATTGTTACCACTGATCGTATGAAGCTCTTCCATAAGTGCTTTGGCTTGTGAGCTTAATGGAACCAAATGAGGCGTTTTCATCTTTGCCCCTCTTGCAGAATATTTTACCCCTTCCATAGGTTGTCGCTTTCCGGGGATAGTCCACAGTGAATTTTTGAGATCGACTTCTGACCAGCGAGCAAATCGCAGTTCACTCGAACGGACAAAGGTCAGGAGTGTTAACTGCACTGCAATTTGGGTAATGCCTCTTCCTTTATACGCTTCCAAACGATTCATAAGCTCTGGCAAACGCTCCAAAGAAAGGGCAGGGCGATGAACACTTTTAGTGGAAAAAACAGCACCAGCGAGGTCGTTTGCAGGATTCTGTTCAATCAACGCATTGTGAACGGCATACCTCATTACCGCCGTAATGCGCTGTTGTAAGCGGGAAGCCAGTTCATGGTGTCCAGAAGCTTCTGCTTTTTTCAAAGGAACCAATAAATCACGAGTTTTTAGTTCGCTGATATTACGTTTGCCGATGACTGAGAACACATGGGAAACAAGGCTGTTCAAAACAGTTGTTCTATGACTATCTGACCAGGTTCTGTTACTGGTATGCCATTCTCTGGCAACTTGCTCAAATGTTAGCAAGCCTTTGCTCTCAATCTTTTGCGCTTTTCGCTTCTCACTTGGGTCTACATGGTTTGCAACGAGCTGACGAGCTTCATCTCTTCGTCGTCTGGCTTCGGACAATGAAACCTCAGGATAGACACCCAGTGCGAGTATTTTCTGTTTGCCAGCGAAGCGATACTGGAAACGCCAGTATTTGGAACCACTTGTGGTGATCAAAAGATGCATACCATTACCGTCTGTCAATTTGACAGGCTTATCAGAAGGCTTTGTATTTCTTACTGTTAACTCAGTGAGCGCCATACTAAAAACCCTCTTCTGATGGTATCTGCATTATCGAACTTAAAATACCAACATATGTACCAACAAAACAGCGTGGATTTTGAAATATGACGGTGTACGTTAGTGGGCTACGAAAAGAAGGTAAGCGTTTGAAATTGAAGAGTTGACTAGACTTTAAGATACTTAGGTGGGCTAACATATGGTGTCCCCTGCAGGAATCGAACCTGCAACTAGCCCTTAGGAGGGGCTCGTTATATCCATTTAACTAAGAGGACAGCGGCGCGCAGTATAGCGCAAAGAGGCCGTGAGATTCACTACATCGCCGTCCGTTTGCTCATTCCGCCAGCAATTCCGGTTTTCTGCACGCGCTAACGTTACGTGCAGAAAGCGGAAACAGCTGTACTGAAGTCCGGGATGTCATCCAGACTGAAGCGGCACCCCGACTCTAAAATCTTCACTCCCTCTTTGCAGCATACACTTCCAGTAAACGTTTTTCAGACGCCCGCCTGGCAAATCGCCTTCAGCAAACAGACCTGAAAAGTAGACAGAGCGGTTCAATCTGCTCTGTCTGCCCTGGATTTACTCAGCCTTTTCCTGCTCTTCACGCTGGCGACGTTTCTCCTGCTTCTTCTTCTCAGCCTTGGCTTTAGCCACGGCCGCTTCGCTCATGTCGTTGCGGATCTGCGCGTGGCTGATCAGGGCAAAAATCAGCGTGCCGCCGGTAATGTTGCCGAGCAGCGTCGGCAGGGCAAACGGCCAGAAGAATTCATACCAGCTGATGCTGCCATTAAAGACCAGATAGAGCACTTCCACCGATCCCACCACGATATGCGCCAGATCACCCAGCGCAACCAGCCAGGTCATCATCACAATCACCAGCAGTTTGGCACCCCCCGCCGAGGGGAACATCCAGACCATGGTGGCGATAATCCAGCCGGAGATCACTGCATTGGCAAACATCTCGCCGGGCGTATTTTCCATCACCTTCATACTGATGTTGGTAAACGCCTGACGGGTAG
>Ga0308162_1000639_pt1 | contig 34241 bp, 48 predicted proteins | sample PhySR2_FD_201370 | JGI IMG/M metagenome (GOLD analysis project Ga0308162, IMG submission 201370) | Phyllosphere microbial communities from UC Gill Tract Community Farm, Albany, California, United States - DLSLS.R2 | ecosystem: Host-associated > Plants > Phyllosphere > Unclassified | place: USA... | reverse complement strand
GCGGTGGGTTCCGCGTCCGTAGGACCGCCGAAGGCGCATTCTGCTTGACGGCTCGCAGCGACCCCCAGTCTTGGGCGTAGGAGTGCAGGGGAGCTTTATCCCCCTGCGCTCCCGAGCCCTGGGCGACCCCAGCGGGATGACAAGGGCAGAGCCCTTGGTGTGTGTATGAGTCCAGGGGTCACCCCTGGCCGCCGGAGGCAGATGTGTTGGGCGCATGCGTTACAGGCCAATACCTCTACCTTTCTGCTTGTCAGCTTTGGACTGCTCCGGCCCCTGCTGCTGCAACTGTTGAGGGCTCTTTTGCACCTCAGTCTTCTGATGACCTTTGCGCTCCACTGCGTGACGCTGCAGTTGCTTGATATCCAGCGCCCCGGGTTTGATATTCAACCGCCCGATGGAACTAGGCAGCTTCATTCGGTTGTCGGTGAAGATCTGCGCCGCGTGCCGCGCTCGGCTGATCGCAACGTAGTACACATCCTTGGCCGTCGTTCTTGAGTACGATTCAAGATTGATCAACACCTTGTCACAGGTAAGGCCCTGGGCGCTGTGCACGGTTGAAGCGTAAGCCAAGCCGACAAACATAGCCTCTTTAGCGTCCAGTTCGGTATTCCGGCCCTTCTGGTCCTCGAGCACGATCCGATCCGCGTGAATCTCCTTGACTACAAACCGATCACCATTGGCCAGGTCCTTCTCGGCATCATTTCGCGTTATTTTGACCTGGTCCCCTGGGGCTAGCTCGGTACGTTCAACGCTGTAAACCGAGAGTTTGGTTGCCTGTGCTGGAGAGAACTGCAATACCTCGCCAGCCGGAGACTTCACGGTCAACCTGTTTCCGGGACCGGTATCTACGACCTGGTACTGTACCCCGCGCTGTAGACCATTTTTGTAGTCCACCTCGGGCACGATCACGTTACCTACCTCGTAATATTTGCTGTGTCTACGCTCTGCTTGGGTCGTATCCAGACGATTAAGCAGCGAGTACTCATCGCCTGTACCCTGGAGATTCAAGGCTTCCCGCACGCCGTGGTTAAGCGCAATGCGGCTGTCGTTGGTACCGGTGATGATTAACGTCTGTGCACGCTCGCTTGGGTTCATCGTTGCGTAGGCCTGAACGATGGACTGGTACCGATTCGCATCATCTTTGATTTCTACAAGGTCTGTAACAAGGGGCAGTGACTGATGGGTTTTGCCTTCGGCCGCCAGTTTCACCGCTTCGAGCAGGTTTGGATCTTTCTGCCGTTGTATATCGGTCAGACGCGAGGTTTCCATGCCGGCCACCATCAGTTGCTCGAAGGGTTTGCCAGCTTCAATTGCCTTCGTTTGGGACACATCACCTAGGAACACGACCCGAGCACCCGTTTGCTCAATGATCCGCATCGTCTCGTGCATCTGGCGAGCTGGAATGACGCCTGCTTCGTCAAGAAACACCACGGTATTGCTGTCGATCTTCTTGTCTTTTGCCTTGAGAAATGACTGTAACGTGCGTGCTTCCAAGCCTTCCGCCTGCAGCGCTTTCACCTGACTTCCGTAGGGTGCCAAGCCGGTCACCTTGTACCCATGCTTTTCAAGCAAGTCTTTGGCTGACACGGTCATAAAGCTCTTACCAACCCCGGCGTAACCCTGCACCCCCATGAACTGGTTCTGACTACGTGCAATTCTCATGACTGCTGCATGCTGCTCAGATTTCAGGCCTCGTTCCGCTAAGAAAACTTCCGCAGCCTCTTTGGAAATCCGCGGCTGTACAGTGCCGCGCCCCATGCGCTCGATCTGCAGCACTTCACGTTCGCGTCGTTGCGCAATGTGTGTGGTAAACCGTGGCATGCTTTGCCGTAGCCTGCCCGTGCGGATGCCTTCTTCGACCAATCTGGCGGCTTCTGAGCGCGTTTTACCAGCGCGTTGAAGGCTATCGGCCCATTCCTTTCGGCTTAGCTGCGCTGGCTGATTAGCAGCTTTGTCAGCAGCCTTGCTGGACTGCTTCTCGACTGGGTTTTCGGAGGAATAAAGGGGTTCTTCTCGAATCAGGTGGCCTGATTCAACCCGTCGCTCGATGCCGGCACGTACGTCATCCACAGTCAGAACTCCGTAACCGTGTCGTAGTGCTGTATTCATCAACTCCTTTTCGGTCACAACCGCATGTCGTTCGGTCAAGCTTTTGATGGCGAACTCAACGACCTGGTCGGCGCGGTACTCAAGTGGTTTTTCCATCTGCGGCGTTGCTGCAGAATTACGTTCGGTGCGGCCACCGCCGGCATCGGCGCCGACACCTGCCCACTCGCGACTGTTGTAGTCGATCCCAAGCCCTTTGGATCGCTCTACCCACACCTGGCGCAGCTTTTCGCGATCAATACCGCCTTGCTTCTTGTCCCTTGTGGCCAGTGCTGCCTGATTCTTTTCGGCTTGAGAGGCAGTGTCACGAGTCAGCCCCTTGGCAGCCAGGGCCTCCTCGATTTGCTGACTGCGGGCGCTGAATTCTCGGATCTGCACGTCTGAGAAATGCGCTAGGTCAAAGGTCCCGTTACGTCCATATCGCAGCTGAAAACCGGCTTTCTCTAATTCCCTGGCCAGCTCTGCTTTGTACACGTTGCCCAAGTACATCCCGGAGTTGAACAGGCCATCATTTTTCAGGGCTCGCCATTCGCCATCGCTTCGCTGCGTCATGTTGAGAACGAAAGCGTGTGTATGTAGGTCGGGATCGAGGGCACGCGATGTTTCATGACGGAACTTGGCCACCACTAGCTTGTGTGTGTTCTCGGTACCCGTCTTCTTGTTGACGGTGATCCTGGCCTGGGCCAGTCGTTCGGCTTCTCGAATGGCAGCGGCGACTGCTTTGTCATGAGCATCGATGATGCTGGCATCACCATGGACCAGAGCCTGCAAAGACACGCCTTTGGGTGCGGAAAAGGTTAGGTCGTAGCCTAACCTTTCCTTGCTGACAACCTTCTTCTCGCCATCTGCGCCCTTTTCCGCCAGAGTCTCTCTGACAGCCCGTTTTAGTGTTGTTCTGTCGTCGATCTTGCCATCAAGTAGTTCGCGAAAACGAGCCTGCTCGACCTCGCCTTCAAGGCCCAGTGCATCTGCACCAGCCCCCTGCCATTGCATCGCGCCACCGTCTTTCGCGTAGTAATCGTCCGCACCATCCGCGTAGTACGACACGACTTTGCCCACCGATTGACGGGATATTGTCGTGATAGTGAGCATTAGATGATCTCAAGGTTAGGCACGATGCCCGGTACTGGGGTTGACCGGGTGAACGTGATGGGTTCGATGGTTACCCTGGCGATAGGGATATTCCCGGGGAAGGACAGGAACCCTTCCAAGTTATTCAATGCCATGATTTCAGCCGGCATGACCACGCGTTCGGGTTTCACATCCTCGTTTTCGCTGCGCGTACCATATTCCCCCCAGCGGGCGCTACGGCCTTCTTTGGTGCGAAGCACTTCATGCTCGCTCAACGCTTTAGACATACGCTCTGCAGTCGCTGTGCCCATGCGGCCTACGGCCAGTGCCATCATCGTCCGATGGTTACCGAGCATGGTTTCGGCCAGCTTTTCGCCATAGACCGATTCCAGCTGAGTGTATGACTGATAGCCTGAGACGACGCATCCGCCCTTTTTACGACCACGCGTAAGCATGTCGCCCAAAGTCGGAAGCCGTTGCAGGGATTCAAGTTCATCAAGGAAGGTCCAGATACGCCGATTAGAACTAGATTGCATGCCGAGAATGCTGGTAAAGATGGTATCGACCCAGCAGCTAATAAGCGGACGCAATGCCTCACGCATGTTTTCATCCCATGTGATGAACAGATTTCCACCGTTAGGATCTTCGCACCATTGGCGGATTGAAAAGTCGCCTGGTGGCATATCGAAATGGGCTGGCAGCTTGTTACTCAATACAAATCGGACGCTACCGGTAGCCCGCTCATTTTCAGTGAATAACGATACAGCCCGCGTGCCTTTCACAAAACTTTGAAGTGCTTCGGAACTGCATTCGTTCGTATACCTAAACACATTGCGCATTCCAGGCTTGCGGGTAGTGTTGTAAAGCTTCTTCGCTACTTCAGCAAACAATAACCTACCATACTGATTCCATTCTTCCGAGTCGCTACTGTCCGACACCTGGATAATCGACTTGGCATACCGTTCAAAGTCAAAATTGCTGCGGATTTCGTTATAGAAACTCCAGCCCTCGGTACGCTGATCGTACGGATTGAGGATCTTGTCACCCTTACGGTAGAAGGCTGATAGAAATTCCCCATCTGGATCAAGAATCACCATCCGATCTTTACGGCGCAAACAACCGTACATCATTTCGCGAAAGATCGTACTCTTACCAGTGCCGGTCGCACCGCCAATCGAGAAGTGTGTGCTTTCAGCAGCAGTTGGTACAGGAATGCCTGCAATAGTTATTTGTTCTTCGCGTTCCTTCGTGAGCCGTTTAAGTTCATTCTGAGATACCAGCTGACTCCCACGAAAATACTTGTCAAAGTAAGCGCCCGCAAAAGTCATCTTGCTGAATTTGAAAATAAGTATACAGATAACGATAGCTAAAAAGAGCCCGCCAAAGAACGCAGCGGCAAGCGGCCAAAGTGTAAAAGTGTTCTTGGCCAGGAAGAAAATGCGCTCCCGCGCCCCCGTTTTTTCGATGCCATACAGCGCCTTGGCCGTACCGATCCAGGCCCCTATAGGTAAGACGATCAGTGCAAGCAGGCACGCTTGTCCGCGTTGTCTCTCATTCATCAGTGATCCCTCTTAGATGACTCCCACACTTGAAAACCCAGTCGTTCAACCTCGGCCTGGGCTTCCCGCTTAGCGTCTGGCTTGGACGCGGTCCTTAGCAGAAGCAGCAGCTCAATGAGCATGCTGGTTGACTGGCGATCCATGCCACTCGCCGGTGTTCCTCCTGCGTTCTCCGCTTGCTCATCGAGACGCTGCAATATCAGTTCAAGGGTGTTTTCTTGCTCCATCTGCCGAAAAAGCTTTTGACGGACGTACCCCGAAATATCGCCTTGAGCACGTTCCTCAAGCTCGATTTTTTGCGCCTCAGTGCACCTAAAGCTGACTGTTGCCACGATCAATCCTCGTCGTAATACATGCGTAAGACATAATACACAGTAAAATTGCGCCTTACAGAGCCGTTTGTCTTACGCAGGTATTACGCTTTTGCTTTGCCTCTGAAAAAAGCTTTATTTTTCAGAGGCTTAGCGATGCGAAGCATTGCGTATGGTGTATAGCTCTTTAAGGGGGAAAATCCGGCTCTGCTTTAAGGGTAAACACGGCTGTTAGCCCCCCCTGGCCATCGGGAAAAGCGTCCTCCTGACCCCTCACGCGCAGCGTGAGAGGCTTTTTGCCGCATCGGGACACCCATAGGCACACAACGGGGACAACAGAGGGACGTTGCGAGGACAGATAGGAGACAAAAAAGGGACTTGCCAGCAGGTAAAGGGACGTTTAGAGTACGGATCAGAGACAAACGGGGGACAAAAGTCTCCCAGTCCAAAACGAGGGGTCAGCGATGCCACTATCGCGAATAAAACCACGGAGCGATTCGGCCCTGGTGCGGAACATGCTTGGAGAGATTGAAGCCGCACTTACTGCCGGAGCCTCACGGGAGGATGTTTGGGCAACGCTCAAAAACGAGCACGGGATGACCATCGGGTTTAACGGATTTTGCAAGGCGTTGATGCGAGCAAGGGCCGCCAGGCAGGAGCGAGCTGGGACACAGGCGTCGATCACTCCACCGCCACCTCGACCAGAGAGTGATGGCAAGGAAAAAGATGTGGATTGCGCAATCCAGAAAAATGAATCCAGACCATCCACGACGGCCGCCCCCTTAAAGGGTCGCATCGTCACCAGCAGCGACTTCGAGAAAGTCCATGAATTGGATTTCTCGGATCTTGATAATAAATATACGGGCAAAAGGTAATAGCGTATGAAACGAGCGATCCTGAACTACAACGGCAGCATCGGCAAAACCACTATTGCAGCGCACCTGCTCTACCCGCGTATGCCAAAATCGGTATTCTTTGCCATCGAGTCGATCAACCAATCTGCATTGGACCTGGGCATTGCTGAGGTCAAGACCATGCGCGGTCGCGAAGTAGGTGATCTGATCGAGGAACTGGTACTTGAGGACGTGGCAATTATTGACATTGGCGCATCGAACATCGAGTCGTTCTTTGAGGCTGGCTCGCGCTATCATGGCTTCATCGATGAAATCGACCAATTCATTGTGCCGGTAACGCCTGAGCAAAAAGCGTGGCAGGAAAGTCTGAAAACTGTTGAAGCACTGGCGGTGATGGGCGTTTCCGCTGAACGCATTATTCTCCTGCCAAATCGCATTGAGGATAATCCCGAAATCGAGATTCCGGCGATCTACAACTATGTAAAGAAAACCAAGAATGCCACCATCAAGCCAGGCGCGTTCCTGTTCGATAGCGAGGTGTATGGGTATCTTGCTGCTAACAAGATGTCGTTCGATCAGCTGATCGGTGATGATACAGACTACAAGGCTCTGGCAAGGGCAGAAGCCGATGAAGCCCAGCGCAGCAAGTATGTCAGCCTCTATCGCTGGACTAGCTATGCAAAGCCTATTCGCCAAAACTTGGACGAATGCTATGCCGCTCTGACGGCCTAAGCGACCGGAGTACCAGTAATGGATTCTAGGAAACCGAGAGAACAAGTCTTAATAGAGTGGTTCCTGGGGGATTCGAAAGAAATCCTAGCCGAACTCCAGGCCGCAGTCTCTGCGGCCAGCGATGTTCATCGTTCTATGTCAGAGGTCGGCTTAAGTATTGCCACCACTGTAGAAGATGCGCGCTCTGAGTTGGTGATAGCGAATCGAGAACTGACGGCAGCAATCCGGGAAACCGAGACTCGTCAGCGTCAGTCGCTCGACAAGCTGGATTCCCAAGCCAGAAATCTATTGGCTTCCACTCAACGTCGCACAGTGTGGGTCGCGGCTACCTGCGCCGGGATCGGCGGCCTGGTGGGCGGGCTCGGCGGCGCCCTGCTGGTGCTCAAACTCATGACAGGCTGAACCGAACGGCTTGACCGAGCGCTCATTGAGGCCGCCTTATGGCGGCTTCTTTGTATCTCGTCCACGCCAGGTTTGGGTCCAGGGGTTACCCCTGGCCGCCGGAGGCAGATCGTGGCAAGCGGAGCGCGCAGCGCCGGTAGGCGCGGAGTGGGTATTAGCGGAGGGCTGTCAAGCTGAATGGCGGGGGCCCCGCCGCGTAGCGGTGGGTTCCGCGTCCGTAGGACCGCCGAAGGCGCATTCTGCTTGACAGAACGCAGCGACCCCCAGTCTTGGGCGTAGGAGTGCAGGGGAGCTTCACCCCCCTGCGCTCCCGAGCCCTGGGCGACCCCAGCGGGATGACAAGGGCAGAGCCCTTGGTGTGAGTATGAGTCCAGGGGTCACCCCTGGCCGCCGGAGGCGATTTTGGCAAGCGAAGCGCGCAGCGCCTGCAGGCGCGGAGGCCTCGGCCCTTCCCTGGGCTGTGCCCAGCAGGATGACAAGGGCGGCGCCCTTGGTGTGTTTTGGGTCCAGGGGTCACCCCTGGCCGCCGGAGGCAGCCGTTGGCAAGCGGAGCGCGCAGCGCCTGCAGGCGCGGAGGCTTCGGCCCTTCCCTGGGCTGTGCCCAGCAGGATGACAAGGGCGGCGCCCTTGGTGTGTTTTGGGTCCAGGGGTCACCCCTGGCCGCCGGAGGCAGATCTTGGCAAGCGGAGCGCGCAGCGCCTGCAGGCGCGGAGGCCTCGGCCCTGCCCTGGGCTGCGCCCAGCAGGATGACAAGGGCGGCGCCCTTGGTGTGTTCTGGGTCCAGGGGTCACCCCTGGCCGCCGGAGGCAGCCGTTGGCAAGCGGAGCGCGCAGCGCCTGCAGGCGCGGAGGCCTCGGCCCTGCCCTGGGCTGCGCCCAGCAGGATGACAAGGGCGGCGCCCTTGGTGTGTTCTGGGTCCAGGGGTCACCCCTGGCCGCCGGAGGCAGCCGTTGGCAAGCGGAGCGCGCAGCGCCTGCAGGCGCGGAGGCGAGAGGGATGGAAGCCCGAAGGGCCAAGACCCGGCGTGCTTTTTGCCGGGGCTTGGTTCACGACAGCCCGGGCCGAAGGCCTCGCACTGGATTGCGCAATCCACATAAACTAAACTGGATTGCGCAATCCAAAAGGGCACAACCAAATGTCGTTATTGCCGACTCATGAAGTCTATGCCGAGCTGCAGCTGGCCTATGAGCATTTCAATGCCCAGCTTTTCGACGGCCAGTTACCCGACTGCTTGATCACGCTCCAGCGTGAGCGCCGCACATACGGTTATTTCTCCCGCAAACGCTTCGCTAGACGCAGTGGTGAAATGACCGATGAAATTGCCATGAATCCTGGCTATTTCGCCATTCGAACACTCCGCAAAACACTCTCGGTGCTGGCCCATGAAATGGTGCACCTGTGGCAGTTCCACTATGGTGCGCCAGGCCGGCGTGGCTACCACAACAAGGAATGGGCAGCACGCATGGAAGCCCTGGGCCTGATGCCCAGCAATACCGGTGCACCTGGTGGCAAGCGCCTGGGTGAACAAATGGATCACTACATCATCCCTGGCGGGCGCTTTGACGTCAGCTGCACGGAGCTGCTGACGCGGGATTTCTCCCTGTCGTGGTACGACCGGTTTCCCCCGGAGCGACCGCAAATTGACCCGCCGACCGGCTCGAACGGTCGCGGGTTTGTCGATGACGTGGACGATGAGGACGAAGGCCAGGGGCAAACCGTGGATCAGGGCAGCGATGAACTCGGGCCACTCGGTGAGCTGATCGAGCTACCGCCCGAGGTGCCGCCGAACCGGTCAAACCGGGTGAAGTACCGGTGCCCCAAGTGCGCAACACAGGTATGGGGCAAGCCTGAGCTGGCGATCCTCTGCGGCGGCGAGCACTGCGCAGGGTCGCCATTTCATCCGGTAGCGCGATGACAAAGGCCCGCGACAGCGGGCCTTTTTAGACTGCGCGATCCACATCTTCAACGGTGGCCATGTCCTGCGCCTTGGCCTCGATCTCCAGCTTCCCAGCATGCAGCGGCTTTACGCATCAAGCCGGAACAATCGCGGTGCGCCAGTTCGCCCGGTTTGGTGATGAACGTTGCGGCGGCCTCGTAGAACTCTGCGGCCGCTTCCCAATCGTGTTGCAGCTCAGCCTTGCGCGCAGCAGCGGCAAGTGCCTGGCACGTCCTGGCGGCCTTGGTCAGCGTTGTCTGGTGTCCGTACATATCCTGTTCTCCAGCGGGGAGCGCCGGGGCGAAGCCGCGGCGCTCGGTTGGGTAGTGGGGTTAGGCCCGTTTAACAGCCCGTGCGAGGATCAGAAGGTCGGCGGCTTCCATTAACTGACCGCGCTCGGCCAGTTGCTGCATGGACGGCACCGGGCAAGCTGGGTCCGCTGCGCGGCGCGCAGAAGCGCCCAGACGGGCCAGGAAGACGCGGAACGAGGGAAGGGCTTGAGTAGCCATAGGTAACTCCTTTTTTTCGCAGAGAGAGGCCCGGAGCGGTTGCCGCCGCTGATACCCGGGCCGGGTTGGTTTACTTGGTCAGTCGCTCACTGCGCGCAAAGCCTTCGCACATGTCGCGGAAGATCTTGGCGTGCATTTCCAGCGGGAACTCCGCGATCACCTCACGGCGACCGATGCCGCCACGTTGGGCAACGATCATGTACATGGTGACTTTGGATGGGGTCTGATTCGGCCGAGCCTGGTGGGACTCTGTAACGGTGAAGCCGCTGAACTCGCGCAAGGCCTCGGCTTCGCTGAAATACAGGATGTGGGTTTCGATAGTCATGGGTGAATCTCCTTTCGCAGATTGCCCCGGAGCGGTTGCCGCCGCTGGTTTCCGGGGTGTCGAGGCGGTATTGCTTCGACGTGGTTAGTATCTCAAAAAATACTCGTTTCGTCAACTACAAGTCAAACACATTTTGACGACTAGTTTACTTAAAATCTCTCGGATCACCGGGCAAAAAAAAGCCCTGGACGTGTCCAGGGCCGTAGAAGGCGGTCGCGTTACTGCATCATCCAAGTGAAGCGGTACGGGTCCATGAACGGAATATCGTCGTCGAAGCTATCGAAGTCGGCGGCAGGCTGCGGGGAAGGTTGCGGCTGTTGCTGGGCTGGTCGCCGCTGGGCCTGTTGTGGCCGCTGGGCCTGCTGACGTGGTGCCTGCTGACGTGGTGCCTGCTGTTGGCCCATGTTGTACGAATCGCCGCCTTGCTGTTGCTGATTTTGAGGACGTCCGCCCAGTAGCTGCATGGTGCCGTTGATATCAACGATGATTTCCGTGGTGTAGCGCTTGATGCCGTCTTTTTCCCACTCACGGGTCTGCAACTTGCCCTCGATGTAGCATTGCGAACCTTTGCGCAGGTACTCGCCGGCAATCTCGGCAACCTTGCCGAACAGCGACACACGGTGCCATTCAGTACGCTCGACCTTCTGGCCCGACTGCTTGTCGGTCCATTGCTCGCTGGTTGCCAGGCTCAGGTTGGTAACGGCGTTGCCGTTGGGTAGGTAGCGCACCTCGGGGTCTTGTCCGCAAGTACCTACGATGATCACTTTGTTTACGCCACGGGCCATGATGAATCTCCTTTTTCGGTTAGTAATGCCGGGGCTATCTCCCGATAGCCCAAGCCGTCACGCTGCCTTGCGCAGTCCTTGAGCAAAATTTAGATAATCGCCAGTGGTGAGCCAGTCCGCTTCGGCAAGCTCGATCTCAATTGCCATTTCCAGACAAATAACGGTCGCGACATGTTCCTGATCGCTGATTATTTCCTGGACCTCCGACGCTGTGAGGCTAACCATTGTTCAACTCCTTCGCAGATGCCCTGGTGCGGTTGCCGCCGCATGACTCCAGGGTGTCGAGGCGGTATTGCTTCGACGTGGTTAGTATCTCAAACTGCGGCGCTTGCGTCAACTATTAGTAAAACAATGCTTTACGAAAAGGCGACCGCTTGTCGGGGTGACAAGGCGCTTGCGCCGCGTAGGCCGCCAGGCCGGAGAACGTTGGCGTTTAGCGTAGAGCGGTCAAGCTGAATGGCGGGGGCCCCGCCGCGCAGCGGTGGGTTCCGCGTCCGTAGGACCGCCGAAGGCGCATTCTGCTTGACGGCTCGCAGCGACCCCCAGTCTTGGGCGTAGGAGTGCAGGGGAGCTTTACCCCCCTGCGCTCCCGAGCCCTGGGCGACCCCAGCGGGATGACAAGGGCAGAGCCCTTGGTGTGTGTATGAGTCCAGGGGTCACCCCTGGCCGCCGGAGGCAGATCTTGGCAAGCGGAGCGCGCAGCGCCTGCAGGCGCGGAGGCGTGAGGATGGAAGCCCGAAGGGCCAAGACCCGGCGCGCTTCTTGCCGGGGCTTGGTTCACGACAGCCGCCCCCCGGAGGGGGCACGCACTGTATTGGCAGGGGAGGGTTCGGTTAGCCGAATTCTTCCGGTTCACCCAGCTGCTGCTTGGCGCTGAATGCCAAGTACCCGGCCAAGGCTTCCGCCGCCTGACGGCGCGCTTCGCTCAAGCGCCCGCGTTCTTCCGGCTCAACCCCGGCCGGCGAACTCAGGTAGGTATGCCGCGCCTGGCGGTAGGCGTTCAGATACTCCAACGCGTAGGCATCCAGGGTAATGGTCAGCGGCTCGGTCAGCAGCGCCGGCGGCTCGGTAGTGAGGTATTTACGTGGTGTGGCCATGGGGCTAACTCCGTGGTGATGACGGTTTGGGCTAAGGTCGGTCAAGCTTCATTCTCGGCTATGGAAAAGAAGAACCATGCCAGGTCTGGCCGATCGGAGTGCATGAGTTGCTTAATCGCTAGGTGCAGATCTGCACGCTCTTTAGCGTTGGCGGCCTCTAGCCGTTCGCGGATAGCCTCCACGCTGGCCACCTTGACCCAATCAACACATTCCAGATACGAGTTAATTTCAGCTTCTTCGGCGGGTGTGATCATCTGCATATCCCTCTGCTGTTGACCTCCTGGCCCGGACCTCTCAAGTTTTCTTCTGTCTCTTGGGTGTCTTCGGGTTGTCTTCTTTCTGGTTCTGCGAAGGTCGGTTGTGTTTAGCGGCCATTTGCTTCACCTGCTCGGCTTCGTCAGGTGTGAGCCATACCATGACTGGCACCAATCCATCAGACTGACGCTCAAGAACCGCAGTAACGCGCTTGATTGCAGCGTGCACCAGCTGGCGCGACTGCCCAAGCGAGTTAGCAACCTCTATGGGCTCTTTGCCCTCTACCAGTACCGCACGAGCGATGTTCAACGTTTTGACGGACATGCTTTGCAGCGCCGGCATGGCAGTCTCCCATTGATCGACGGTGAATTTGGATTGCGTGGGCTGCATCTACGGTTCCTTACTGATAGGGCCCTGCTACCGGCAGGGCGTCGGGCTTTAGTTACCGGCCTGGCTCATAGGAGCTGAGCCAGGCGAGCGACCGCGTTTTGATTGGCCATCGTTTCTACTTTGGGCACCGATAATGGCGGTCTTCCGCTGATTAGAAACGACCTGAAAGTGTGTAGCGATACGGCGCATGATCATCAAGTGGGGTAACGTGGCCAGCCCTTTCATGGTCCAGTAACGGCCTCCCCAGTGCGCAAAAATCGTGGTCATGTTGCCGCTTTCGAGGTCGGCCAGCTTGAAGGATTGGCCTAAATCGTCAGCGTGATAATCCAGAATCCTGCGATTGCCAAGGTTGTAGTCAAACCGCACAACCGTTGTTTGGGTGGGCAACGTAGCGTATGCGCGCTCCTGGTCAACCAAGAACGTTTCTTCATCACCCAGTATCGCACCGGGGAAGCGAACGCGGAGCTCTGCAAGCATGAGCCCCGAGTGTTGAGCCATCCAGGTGTCAGGCCCTATCTGACGGGCATAGTCGATGATTGCGGTGTGTCCAGGTACGTAGAAAACTTTGCACATGTCCATTTCTCCAAGGGCGGGGAAAGCCGGGCGTGTCCGCCCGGCTCGCCGGTTACGCGGCGGCTTGGCCGTTGCGCAGAGCCTGGGCCAATACCCACAAGGCACGATTGAGTTTCACGTCTTGATCAATGCCATTGACGGCGCGGGTAGTGGTTCGGCGTCCTTGCTTATTGCGGCCACGCAAACCGCCCTTGATGGTGTTTTCCTGCACGCGATTGAACGTAGTCCACAGATCGCTTGCGCGGTCTTCGGCACGGCGCGGCATTAGCAGCTGCGACGGCGTGACCGGGGCAGGCCCTTCGGATGGATCGTAACGGTATGCAAGGGCTGCCATGGCAAACGCTTCTTGCTCCTCCTGACGCAAGTGGTGGTGCTGCATGTCATCGAGGTTCGCATCGATCTGCTCGAATTGGCCAAGCACCTCATAGGCACCTTCGATAACGTCGGTCACTACGTCAATACGGCCGCTGTGGCGCACTTTCTGATCCATGGCCATATCGCCCAGTACCAGCCCGTTAGCGCACACGAAGCGGAACTTGCCGGCCATCATTTGGTAGCTGCTGCTACCGTCGTGGCTGTTCAGCAGAATGATTTCGTTCGCTTCCTTGCTCATGATGTTGCTGGCATGACGCAGGCGAATCATGTGCTTGGTGTGTTCGCGTTTGTCGGTGTTGCGGACGCGGGTCTGGCAGGCCATGAACGGCTGAAAACCTTCGGCGCGCAGCGCATCAAGCACCTTAACGGTTGGAATGTACAGGTAACGTTCCGAACGGCTGTCGTGCGCTTCCTCGGCAAAGATAGACGGAGCCACGCGGGCAATCTCGTCGTTTGTCAGAGGGGCATCGCTACGGGTCATGCATGGGTTACGGAAGTTGCTGGAAAGACGCATTTTTGTATCTCCTTCGCAGATTCCCCGGAGCGGTTGCCGCCGCTGGTGACCGGGGTGTCGAGGCGGTATTGCTTCGACGTGGTTAGTATCGCTCAGATACGATCACACGTCAACTGTTAGTAAAACAATATTTTACGTGTATTTCACCATTTGTCTGCTCACCATAGTCTCCAGAGTGCGCGAGTCTGGGACGTTTTTAGCATCAAGGAGGGAGGTGGACAGGTGGACAGGTGCGCAAACCCCGGAGCGGTTTTCGCCGCTTGGTGCCGGGGATCGAGCTAAGAGGACAGGGCTTTACTCGTTTTCGTCGATATCCCATAGGCTAGGAGCCAAACTAAGATCGACAGGCACACAATCTTCGCCTGTCACAATGAAGTGACATGCGCTGTCGGGTTCGCCATCGGCGATTCGTGCCTGGAAATAGTCGTTCGCTACGGCCTGGGCGGCTTCTCTATGGCAGCCTTGGACTTCTACGTCGATTTCCCAAGTAACGCGGTAAGTGGGCATAGTGGACTCTCCTTCGCAAAAGGCCCTGGTGCGGTTGCCGCCGCATATTTCCAGGGTGCCGAGCCATGTTGCTCGACAGATTTATTATCGCAAAATCACACTTTAGCGTCAACTAACGGTAAAACAATTAACTACGTAATTTTTACTGCTGGACGGTAGGCAAGGCGCTTGCGCCGCGCAGGCCGTCAGGCCGGAGTTAGTGGGTGTTGAGCGGAGGGCTGTCAAGCTGAATGGCGGGGGCCCCGCCGCGCAGCGGTGGGTTCCGCGTCCGTAGGACCGCCGAAGGCGCATTCTGCTTGACAGAACGCAGCGACCCCCAGTCTTGGGCGTAGGAGTGCAGGGGAGCTTCACCCCCCTGCGCTCCCGAGCCCTGGGCGACCCCAGCGGGATGACAAGGGCAGAGCCCTTGGTGTGAGTATGAGTCCAGGGGTCACCCCTGGCCGCCGGAGGCGATTTTGGCAAGCGGAGCGCGCAGCGCCGATAGGCACGGAGGCCTCGATTAACGCTGATTGCTTGCTTTGTCGCAGATGTTGCTTAGGATTCTGGCCTCTACCGATTTAAGCGCATAACCAATCGTAAAGCTCAACCAGCAGATTAATTGAGCGGCTGTCCCAATATCTCTGCTAAGCACATTAATAGAACTTAAAAGAATAGTTAAGACTGACGCTGCTACTATAGGAATAAGAAAAACTGCTCCGCCAGTGTTCAGCTTTTTGGCTAATCTTATGTCTGTGCTGTTTAGGAAATTCATTTAAACCTCCTTGTTTATTTGTCCATAGTTTGCCACTGACCTTTTGTTACCTTTGATACTTCTATCGCAAGTTCTGGATTATTCAACTGTGCGAGGATTTTATCAGTAGCGGTTAGCGCTAAATGCGCTAATTCCTGGTCACCAACGATTTGTTGCATTTTGACCGGTTCAAGTTTGGCCAGGAACGTGCACAAGGCATCAAATTCTGGTTTGTCCAAATGATTTGCCCCGGCATGAGCGATGGGAGTCGATTTAACTAGCTCAAAAAGGAGCTTAACGTGCGGTTTACTCGACATGACTTTCGCTCCTGTTCGCGAGGGCAGGGTTCACATTGGCTTGGGACATAGCCTGTGCTGCCTCACGGTCTATTGCTTGCAGAAGATCAGAGGCAACTTTGCAAAGTCCGCTATTGAACTGTGCAAGTTGTACAAGGCTAGTAAGCTGCCACCAAGCCGATGCGAAGTCGTGCTCGCGCTCTGCTTCTTCGGTCAAGGCAAGCGCAGCTTTCAAGTTGATCAAGTGTGAATTGGCGCAGTCAACGATAGTTTGTTCTAGAAATGTCATTGTCCATCGAACTCCTAATTTCTGATTTAGACCCAGTCCTCAATGAGCAGGTCAGGTACGCGGGAAAACTCGCGAGTATTGTTAGTTACCAATATGCACCCTGCTGCCAGCGCATGGCCTGCTATCGCTGCGTCATTGTTGCTGATTGGCGTTCCTAGCCTGGCGAGGGTGGTGCGAACATGTGTGGTTTGATCTACTGCGGCTGCGTCCCATGGGAGGACGGCATCTAAGCGATGCACTAACGCATCGACCATTGCAGCTACCTTTGGCGATGCCTTGGGGTTGGCCGCTCCGAACCTCAGTTCTGAATAGGTAATAGCCGAAACCACTATGCGGTGCTGGTGTGTCACTGCTTGTTCCAGCTTGGCCAGCACTGCATCAGGACGTTCACGCATGATGAATGAACAGATGTTCGTATCGAGCATGTACGTTTTTTTGGTCATGTGAAGTCATCCAAGAAACGTCCTTCCTCGATAACATCGTCTCGCTCGATCAGAAAGTCAGAATCAGCGGGCGCCACGTCGCGCAACGATGCCCATGAAGGCCGAACAGGGCGAAGTATCAGCGTTTCACCGTCGCGGATAATTTCCAGCTCTGAAACGCCCTGGTACTCCATATCCCGAGGGATACGGATCGCCTGGTTGCGGCTGTTCTTGAAAATGGAAACGGTGCGCATGGGAACCTCCTACAAGTTGAAACACGTTGAGGCAGTGATGGTGCTGCCGCGCTCAATGCCGAGGTTTGCAAATTGGCCGCGTGGCACCTCGATAATGCCAAGGGCGGGCCGCAATGATGAATGCTTGGCGGTTGTGTGGGGCTCGAGCGCCTGTACGCTCTGGATAACCCCGTCCGCACCGATCCAAGCGGCCTCTAACGGGGCTGGGGTGTTCTTCATCCACACAAACCGCACTGCCGGTGTAGGCCAGAGAAATAGCATGCCGCGCCCTGGATCTTCCAGACCCGCGAGTCCCTGCGTTTGTGTGGCTTGGGTGGTGGCCATGGGTAGATCGAGGATCGCGCCATTCTGGAACGATAACCGGCAGTCGGCGCTATGAGCCGGTGTGGTGACCGTGGCTCCCAAGAGCAGTGCAGATAAACAGCGGATGAGCATCGGAACCTCCCTCAATCTGTGAGAAAAGTCTAGCATATGGCAAGCATACGTCAATTGAGCAATTGAGCGCGCTGGGGAGCGTCGTTATACTGCGGACATGCGCTCCTTCGCAGAGCACTAGAGGCCCGTTTGCATTGCCGTGCAGCGGGCTTCGCTATTTCTGCCCTCCTGATTTAATCCCCCCAATTGCCCCCTCAATTCTTGTAGAGCCCGGTGCGGCAACTGCGTACGCGCCGTGCGCGTGTCGAACACTACTTTTCAGTTATCCACAAGCACAGCCAGATCATGGCCGTTAAAGGTTTAAGTTAAAGGGTTAATACGCGCGCGCGTTGTTAGCGTTTTGCGATGCCTTGATTTACCTGGGCTGGAGGGGTGTTCTGGTCCCTGGAGTGACGAAACCAGCGGTCCCTGAAGTGACGAACTCTAGTCCCTGAAGTGACGAATCGGCGGTCCCTAGAGTGACGAATCGCGGTCCCTGGAGTGACGAACTGTTCAAACCGCGAATTTGGCCCGGTCCCTAGAGTGATGAATGAGCAGATAGAGCCCCCGAAGGGGCTGTGTCAGTCTTCAAGGACGCATGAATCAGTGAACAAAAATCTATGCAAATCAGTAAATTGACCCACTTCGGTCCCTGGAGTGACGAATTGCCATGACTCATGCAGCGGGGGCGGCCTTGGCTTTGCGTGGCTTCTTGATATTGCTGCGCGTGGCTTTGAGCAAGGCTGCTTTGCCAGCGTCGGACTTGTTGAAGAACAACACTGCGTCTTCGTCGGGCAGATAGGTCATGTAGTAATCGAGCAAGCTGCCGGCCTCGGCCAGCTCCTTGACCTTGGCGCGAAACTTCTTTTCGGCCTGCGCGCTTCCTACCTTCTTTTGCAGTAGTGCCAGGCCGATCTTCCATTGCCCTTGGTCGCCGCAATGTTTACGGCAAAGCTCATAGATACGTTTGGCGATGGCGCTGCGCAGCCCAAAATAGTCGCTCGGAATGGTCAGAACATCCATGGCCTTCGCAGCGTTAAACGTGGTGTCGGATACCTTTATCCGAATAGCACACATGCGGTTTTTGACGCCCCTGGTGATGATCTCTACGTCATCGAGCAGGCCTACCCAGCGCCGGCTGCCATCACGGTCTTTCGTCGATTCAAAGGTTGCTCGCATGCGAGTTCCGGTCAGTCTATCGAAAGCTTTGCTGAGCAGTTCATAGCCGCGCTCGCTGGTACTGCTGCGCGTGAAGCTCAACAGTTCGTGGGCGGTCGTCTCGATAGTCGGTGATACGGCTATGCCGGCATTGATCGCGGCCACCAGCTTTGACACGCAAAACAGCACGATATCCTTGTCATGTTGGGTCGCCCTACCGGCCACACTAGGAATAATTTCAATCTTGTTGCCGTTATGTTCGTAGGTGATTTGCCTAGTGTCTCCGTCTTCCACGGCGTAGATCGGGTGTTCCATCGTAGGCCGCTCGTCCTTGGGGATCGCCGGCAAGCCGGTCGCTATCCAGAAGTCGAGCTGCGTTTCGAGCACTACAACTTGTTTGCGCCCTGTTGAGGCCTTCACCGCTTCACGACCTGGTGCCTTGTCCTTTGGCTGTTTAGCTTCTTCCCGTTTCAGGCGCTCTGAGGCCTGCTGGTAGGTTTCACCTGGTCGTGCTTCGGCCTCGATGCGCTTGCGCCATTTTTCGAGGTGGATGGCGTCCTGGCCAACCAATGGGCCCTTGGCCGCTGAATGACGTTTCGGTGTGGACAATGCAGCCATGTCGGAATCGATATCAAATAACTCATTGGACGACATGCTGGGCCTCCTTGCTCAGATACTTGTAGATGGTCGTCCTGCTGACTTTGAACCTGGCTGCCACGTCGCTGACAGTCGTCAAAGGATCGGCCAGCAGGATCTTAATGTCGCGAATCTCCTTCGGGCCAAGCCTCGGCTTGCGTCCTCCTTTGCGTCCGCGAGCGCGTGCCGCTTCTAGGCCCGCCATGGTCCGTTCGCGGTTGAGCTCGCGTTCGTACTCGGCCAAGGTGGCAAAAACGTTCAACTGCATCCGGCCGCCTGCGGTGCTTGTGTCGATGTGTTCGGTGAGTGATTCAAAGCGAACCTGCATTGCCTCTAGCTGAGCCATGAGTTGGAGCAGGTGGGAAAGGCTGCGACCGAAGCGGGAAAGCTGCCATACGACAACGGTATCCCCCGGTCGGAGTGCCTTTAGCATTTGCTCAAGCTCGGGGCGGTTGGCTCGGGCGCCGCTGATTTGCTCCTCATAGATCCGGGTGCAACCGGCGGCACTGAGTGCGTCTCGTTGCAGATCCAGGTTTTGGTCCTGTTTACTGGTTCGAGCGTAACCAATGCGCATGCCTCCGGTGAATGTTGCAGCCCCTTTCATGAGGTTTTCCGTTCCGTGATTGGTTGCTGCGAGCCGAATACGGAGGAAATAACTTGGGCCGGGGTTTGATCTGCATCAAAGCATTTGACGTAAGCAGCATCTGGATTATCTGGCGTTCCGGCTAATCCAGGATGGCCATATTGCGCGGCCAGCTCGTTTACGTCCTGTATCCACTGGCGTTTCCGTTCGGCGTAGTCTCGATCTAGTGATCGCCAACCATGGAAGCAGCCGATCAGGACTACTACAGATATGCAAACCATTACGTAGGAAATCGGGTCGCTGAACATACTTAAATCCTTTTTGAGTGATGGGCTGAGAGAGTGTTGATTTCCGTACACCTAATGTATACACAGATAAGTTTACGGGAAAGTTTACAGCTATGCCCCAAAAAATGCGCCTTTTGGCGCAATTCTTCGGGTGTACAGCAAACGACCGTTTACTGCACAGCCATTTGCCGGCGTCTACGCGGCTTTCTCTGCGACAACGGTGCAGTGGTCCAGGGACACCGCGCCCGAAACATCCTCCACCATGATGACCGCCTGCCGGGTGTGGCGGGCCACCTTGTCGGCCAGGCGCACTATCTCGGACGATCGAGGCGCGTCGAACAAGTGGTGTTCAAGCTCGCCCGAATTCATGGCGCTGAACTCGGCGGCTACCTGGCTTGGCTCGAAGTCGTCAACGCTCAGGGTCTGGCCGGTGAACAGCCCAGACTGTGCTTGGCGGATCTGAGTACTGAGCATGGTTCACTCCCCCTTGAAGTAGTCGGGACGCTGCTCAAGCTCGCGGGCGATCAACTCGTCAGCGAACAGCGGCGCGGCCTTCTCGATGCGCTTGGCCATCTTCTGCTTGCGTACCCGGCCTTTTGCCTCGGCACTCCAGCGCTTGACGGCGCGGGACTGGGGGAAGTCCAGGCAAACACCGTAGCCCTCGGGGCGGCGCTGCCATGCCTGGTGCATTTCTTCCGGCATCCGCGTTCCCGCTGGAGCCTCGATCACCAGCAATTCAAAGTCGCCAGGACAGGGCTGGTGTGGCAGGCACCACCGAAGGGAGTAGCGCCACATGGGCGCTACGTGTTGGGTGGCGGGGGCCATCAGGAGTAATCCCATTTGGCCTGGTCCCAACCGGGCAGCTTGCGCTGTGCCGACTGGCGAATGCCGTGCAGGGTGCGAAACGCAGGGGTTGAGTAGTAGTCGCTGGCGTTGCTCGACTGGTGCTCCAGGCACTCGATCAGCTTGAGCACTTCCAGGGGCGAGAGCCGGCGCACGTCGGTATCCAGCAGGAACAACTTGTCTGAGGTGTTTTCGCGGGGGTAGCGGGCCCGCACAGAACGCACGTTTTCATCCAGCAACTGCTGGCCCTGAGCCTCAAGGATCTCGCGGGCTTCGCGGCCAGGCCTGCCGGTGCAGGTGAACATCAGAATGGCCGAAATGTGGAAACGATCGACAACGTAAGCGCTCATTGATGTATCTCCTTCGCAGATGCCCTGGTGCGGTTGCCGCCGCATGACTCCAGGGTGTCGAGGCGGTATTGCTTCGACGTGGTTAGTATCTCAAACTGCGACAGTTGTGTCAACTGTTAGTAAAACAATGCTTTACGAAAAGGCGACCGCTTGTCGGGGTGACAAGGCGCTTGCGCCGCGTAGGCCGCCAGGCCGGAGAACGTTGGTGTTTAGCGTAGAGCGGTCAAGCTGAATGGCGGGGGCCCCGCCGCGCAGCGGTGGGTTCCGCGTCCGTAGGACCGCCGAAGGCGCATTCTGCTTGACGGCTCGCAGCGACCCCCAGTCTTGGGCGTAGGAGTGCAGGGGAGCTTCACCCCCCTGCGCTCCCGAGCCCTGGGCGACCCCAGCGGGATGACAAGGGCAGAGCCCTTGGTGTGAGTATGAGTCCAGGGGTCACCCCTGGCCGCCGGAGGCAGATCTTGGCAAGCGGAGCGCGCAGCGCCTGCAGGCGCGGAGGCGAGAGGGATGGAAGCCCGAAGGGCCAAGACCCGGCGTGTTTTTTGCCGGGGCTTGGTTCACGACAGCCCGGGCCGAAGGCCTCGCCATAGGTGGTCAGTCTGTTGAAGTATTGGCGAACACACGCAACTGTTGCATACTGTTTATGCATACAGTATTGGGTGGCGTTATGTTTTGGGATGACGAACCGTTGCCAGAGGTTCCTGCCGACATTCTTGATCAGATCGAGGGTCGTCACAGCGATGCAGGAGATTTGAGTGATCGCGAGCGCTCGGCGTTGCAGCGAGTTATTGCAATCAACCAGAAACTCTATCGTCGAGCCTGGGACCTGGAGCACAAAGTGGAAGAATTGGAAACGCATAGTCACTACATGCGCGAGCAGATAGTGGGGCTGGTGCAGCTGACACGGCGATTAGGTTATGAGCCCTCGGTAAACCAGCCGCTTGAGATAACCAAACCTCACGCACAGCCTGTGCGCGTGAGGTCTGGTTGAGCTGTTTAGCGATTGTTGGAGGTGTTAGGTTCCCAGCCCCACTGTGGTTGGGCGCCGCTGACGAAAACAGCGCGGGTGTCTTCGCAGATCCGGCCTGCAACGACTGAACCTGGTGAATAAAGCTGGCCGCCCAGCAAGCAACCGGCGGCAGGCTTAGCAGCAGGCTTGTTGCCTTTAACCTCAAGGGCTGCAACCTGTGCCGAAAGGGTGGCGAGGTTCTGATTGACCTGTGCAAGCCGCGCATTGGTTTCTTCGACCTGCTTAGTCGTGGCACAGCCTGTGAGGCCCACGGCCAGCACCAACGCAGGCAGAATTCGAGCAGCGGTCAGTCCTGTTTTGTACATGGTGTCTTCCTTATCGTTGAGAGCCGAACATCGAGATGATCGGGTTAATGGTGTCGCTATTTTCATCGGAACCAGGGCAGGAGGTCAGAAACTCCTCCCGGGCTTTTGCGGTAGCAGCAGCTTTGAAGTTGCCGTTTTTCTTCACCACGATTGAGAAGAAATCTGATATCGGCCCACCGCAGTCGCTGTCGGCCAGCGAGCTACCGTCAAGGCCAGCCTTACCGGCCATACACATCAGGGTTTTACAAGGATCGCGGGCTTCTGCTGTGCCTACCATGGCCAGGCTAGCCAAGGTTGCGAATAGGACTGCTGATCGCTTCATATGACTACTCTCCATTTAGTCTACGTTCCAGGTTGAACAGGGCTCGTACAAGGCGGTCATACCCGCCTGCAGTAACAAGGAAACCGAACAGGCCTGCTATGGAAAGCAGTACCAACTGGGGATCTGGCCAGCCATTGGCAGCCTGGATGCCCAACAGCACAAGCATCGACACGGTACCCAACATCAGCGCAAAGCTGATGGGACGTTGTATCAGCCAGAAAAGGCGACCAGCCAGGCCTACAAGGTGGCCGGCTGTGATGCGCAGCGAATCTAGGGCGAAGCGTTTTATGCCCGAGGCTACCCGCTCCATGCGGGGAAGCCTTTCGGCGTTCACGGCGCGATCCTTCTTAACCTGGGTGCGAGGTTTCAGCACCTGGCGCTTCCGCTTGCTGTGCAGTTCTACGACTTCGCCCATAGGCCGCTACTCCTTTTCTGGTATCTCGAAATCAGCGAGTGTTCTGCCGGCTTCCAAGTACGCTTTCAACCAGTTAGGGCGCTTGCCCCTACCGCTCCATGTGTGGAACGGGTTGGCTGGGTCCCGATACTTGGCCTGGCCTCGCGGTGGTTTCTCTCCTAATGGCACAAACACCATTTCCCTTGTGGTGAGCACTGGTTCCGACGTCCTCGCTGTCTTGCCCGCCTTTTCGTTTTTGTCGTCGCTATCGCTTGACATGTTCGGTTCTGTCCTCATAATAGCGATTAAGCACTGAAATTGCAATTTCAAGGACAAACGGAAATGGCCATGAATCAAACCACCCCCGCAGTCATTGCTATTGCCCTGGCAGCCGCGGCTTTTACGTTGCCAGCAAGCGCGAGCGTTAAATTGTCAACGAGTGTCATGTCTTTGGCAAAGCAATGTGCGCCGAGTATTGCACCGGAGACTGTCGGTTATTTGGTTAGCCATGAATCCCGAAACCATCGCTATGCGATACATGTGAACGGCGCTCCGTGGAGCAAACAGCCGAAAGCAGAGACGTTTGAGCAGGCAAAAGCCATCGTCGAGGAGCTGACCGAACAAGGTGCAAGCTTCGACACGGGCTATGGCCAGATATGGTCTGGCAATCTCAAAGGTCTAGGCGTAACTGCTGTGGATATGCTCGAACCGTGTAAAAATCTGGCCGCCCTGGAAAGGATCTTGTCGGACTGCTATCGAGTGGCCACTACAACGCATGAGGACGCACAGATCGCACTTCGTCATGCATTGAGTTGCTACAACACCGGTGATCAGCGGTCGGGCTTCGCAAACGGATATGTGGGAAAGATCCTGGCAGTGGCTCAAGCCAATAATCAATTAAAAGTGCCTGCGCTTCGCATTGATGACGGGGAGAGTGCAGTGGAATCGGTTGATAAACGCGCTAAGCAGGAGAGCGCATCACCAGTCCGCAAATCACGACAAGGGGGGGCTCAAGGCTTTGACGCCGCCGCTCCACAGGGATTTGCAGAACGTACTCTAGACGGCTTCGAGGCGATGGCGCAGCAACGGGACGGAGCGCCGAATGAAGGTCTTTCTCATCCAGCAAAAGCGACTAGAGGAACTCAAAACAGGGACGAAAATTCGAGGGACGAAGATACAGAGGGTCGCGGAAAAGAAGTGGCTTCCGCTCTTTGACGTGCTGAGTGATGACGGGGAAATAGTCTGTTGCGCCTTGCGCGTAAAAGATACCGGGGAGGTGAGAACTTGGGCAGACCTTCGGCTGCTGGCCGAATGGCTTAGGGACAAGCTCGAAATCGTACGGTGCGAGCTTTTATTAACGGACTTTGAAATACCAGAAACGGAGTGAACCATGGACAAACTGATTTTTGATACTACCTGGAACCAGTGCGGGATTCTCGCAAGGCATTACGGAATCACCGCCAAGCGCATCGGCTGGCTGCTCGTTGTACTGATTTTCGCCTTCGGATCGTGCCTGGCTCAAGCAAAGGGGGTGGATACGTCCGAAAAAAGCCTCAACTCGCTGAATACCTGGCTCACCAAGTGGATTCCCTTGCTGTGTACGGCCGGTGTGATCGTTCTGTCGATCCTGTGGTGGTTCCATGTTGTACGTGCAGACGCGGGCCTGCGGGGTGTAATCGCCATGATCATCTGCGGTTCAGCCGCGTTTTTGGTCGGCCTGTTCTTGACCTGACACACGCGGCGGGGCCGGTGTGGCCCCGCCAGTTGGGAGGTTTAAATGCAGCAATCACAAGGACGATACCCCCTATTCAAAGGCGCCACTCGGGTGCCGACCAGAATGGGGGTCCCACGGAATGTTCTTCTGCTCACCTTCATTTTCTGCGCAACGCTGTTCATGACCATCCATCTGTACGCGGTGGGTCTGTTTGTATTTCTGGTCTTCATCGAGTGGTGTGTGACGAAGCACGATGACCGTGCATTTCGCATTCTATGGCTGGCCTGCAAAACCAAGATCATGAACTGGGTTGAATCGCCGTTTAGGAAAATGTGGGGTGGTTCCACCTATTCACCCAGGGACTATGGAGGGGATGAGTAATGGGCTTGCCAATGCGCGAAACCAAAAGTGTTAAGCAGTACAAAAAGGAGCCTTCTGCCAAGAAATTCCTGACCTACAAGCACCACGTCACAGATCACGTCATCAGCACTGATAACGGTGAGTTGCTGACAATCTTCAAGCTACGGGGACGTACCCACGAATGCGCCTCGGATTACGACCTGATCCGCTGGCATCGTGACTTGAACAACCTGGTCAAACAGGTTGGTACCGAGCACGTGAAGTTCTGGACGCATCAGCACCATCGTGAGGAGCACGACTACCCTGATACCGAGTGGAATCTGGCTTTCGCGCAGCATTTTGACGACAGCTATCGCAAAAGCTTTGCGGCTAAGCCGATGATGGTCAATGACCTCTACCTGACCGTCGTCTACAACCCGGTGGGCGACCTGGCACAGAAAATCTTCGCCAAGCTTGATCGTCCATCCAAACATGAATTGGAGGAAATGCAGCAGGAGGCTTTGTCTGCGCTCGAAGAAATCAGCGATTTGATCGAGGAGCGTCTGCAGCCTTACGGGATTGAGCGCCTGGGGATCTATTACCGTGACGCACGCGGCCAGGTTCTTCGCGATGACAACCAGTTCGACGATGCCTGGTTGGCAACGGAGGCAGGACTGGAGGCCGATGCGTTCGATGTTGATCCAGATGATCTGCTTGCGGACACGATCAAATCGGAAGGCACAGTAGCGGCGATTCCTGGTACTGCGCGTGCTTTTTCGTCGGCTCTGGAATGGTTGTCGTTTCTGGTCAACGGTGAGTGGGCGGCTGTGCCAGTTTGCCGTTCACAGATTCGTACCTACTTGCAAGAGAACCGAGTGGTTTCGTCCATTTGGGGCGATGTGCTACAGCGCCGACGCATCGACGGCGTGGATTACATGGCTGGCGTTGAAATCGTCGATTACGACGATGAAACCGAGCCTGGCCAGCTCAACCTTCTGATGGAAGCGGATTTCGAGTATCTGCTAACGCAAACGTTTTGCTGCATGTCGCTGGGACAGTCGCAGATGTTCCTGAACCAGCAACAACTGTCGATGCTTGAAACCGGCGACAAAGGACGTTCGCAGGTCCGGCAGCTTGAAGACGCAGAAGACGATGTAACATCCCGTCGCTTTATCATGGGTTTTCACCACGCAACGCTTCACGTATGGGCTGATACGTCGAAGAACGTCCAGAAGCTGGCCCGCAAGGCTCGTAGCATGCTCGGGCAATGTGGCATCAAGGCCAGCGCTGTCGGTCTTGCGTCCGAAGCGGCCTTCTATGCCACGTGGCCAGCAAACCAGACCTATATACCTCGGCCTGTTCCGATTAACAGTTGGAATTTCCTGTGCTTTTCCCCTTTCCATGGGTTCATGGCCGGCAAGGCTAACGACAACCCTTGGGGGCCTGCGGTAACGGTGTTGAAGACCAACGCCGGAACGCCCATGGCTTTCAACTGGCACGTATCCCCTATGACTGAAAAGTCGTACGGGAAGCGGCCGCCAGGTCACACCCTGATGCTGGGTCGTACCGGTGCCGGTAAGACCACAACCCTCAACGGGCTCCTGACTCAATCAACCAAGTTCGGCCCAAGGATGATCGCCTACGACAAGGACCGGGGCATGATGCCCTTGATCACTAGCTTGGGTGGACGCTACACCGTTTTGCGTGAGGGCGTATCGACGGGGTGGCAGCCGGCGCAATTGGAGCCGACCCGTGCAAACGTCGCTATGGTGAAGCGCCTTTGCCGGATCTGTGTCGAAATTACCAACGGCGGCCCCGTCGATCAGCTGGACGCTGAACTGATTGGCAATGCGGTTGATCACGTGATGGTGAGCGGATTGGTACCCAAGGAGCTGCGCTCGATCTTTGCGATCTGGCGGCAGATTCCAGCGGCCGCACGCGTCAAGCATGACCAGAAGCTATCCCTTTCTGAATTGCTGCAGCCGTGGGTCCGTGGCAATGAACATGGGTGGTTGTTCGATAACCCTGCGGATCTGATGACGTTCGATACGCACGACGCATTTGGTTTCGACCTCACGGACTTCATCGTTGGCCCTGACCAGCCAGCACCCCAGGCGCGCACGCCCTTGCTGATGTATCTGTTCTATCGCGTACGGTCCTCTATCGACGGCACCCGTCGAGTGATCCAGGTGTTCGACGAATTCCACCAGTACCTCGACGATCCAATCATGGATATCGAGGTAAAACGCGGCTTGAAGACGGACCGAAAAAAAGACGCAATCTATATCTTCGCCACTCAAGAGCCTAACGATGCCTTAGAGAGCCGAATCGGGAAAACCATTGTTCAGCAATGCGTTACCAAGATTCTCTTGGAGAACCCGGAAGCTGACGAAGTGGATTACAAGAAAGGCTTGAAGCTGACCGATGCTGAGTATCAGGCGCTGTTGGACATTCCTGAGTTCAGCCGACAGTTCCTGCTCAAACAAGGTAATCAGTCAACGATTGCAATGATGGATCTGCGCGGTATGGAAAAGGCCATCAGCATTCTTTCCGGCACACCTGATAACGCTGATCGTCTGGAAAACATCTTGGCGGCCATGGGGCCAGACGCTAAGCCCGAGGACTGGTTGCCGCTGTATTGGGAAGCCGTCTTACCCAAGCAACAAAACAGGAGCAAATGACATGGACAAGAACGCATTTTCCTCGTTCGGACGTAGTTGTGCCCTGGCTCTTTCCCTTGCTGCCGGTTGGCCAGTTGTGTCGCACGCTCAAGTGGTAGTCGAGGACCCTGGTGTGCTGGCCAACTCAGCGCTCCAGGTTCAAAACATGATTCAACAGTTGGCCAACCTGAAATCCCAGCTCGAAGCTCAAGAAAGTATGCTCCGCTCGATGACAGGAAGTCGTGGTTTTGGTGCGATGCTCCCTGACAGCGCGAGCACACTGCAGCAGAACCTGCCTGCGGACTGGAGCAGGATCTATTCCGATGCAATGAACGCCAACTCAAGCATCACCGGATCGGTCCGTGACATGGTGGGTCAGTTTGACAGGGAAGTGACTGGGCTTAACCGGCAAGCGGCTCTAGACCTGGTCAACAAGCGACTCAAGGAAAAAGGGGCTTATGACCGCGTGATGGCTGAGCGTGCCTATAACAACCAGATGCGCGAACTGCAGGACATTCAGGCGCTGACGGCACGTATCGACACAACCACTTCGCAAAAGGAAATCTCAGACCTGCAGGCGCGTATCCAGACGGCCAGCGGCGCCATCCAGGGCGAACAGGCCAAGCTGCAGCTGATGAGCATCCTTCAAAAGTCACAGGACAAGGTTTATCGGCAACAGCAGGAAACGGCTGTTCGTCGCTATGTCATTGGCGACCCCAATGACCCACTCGAAGCTCCCAACCTCACGGAATGAACGTTATGAAAAAGCTGATCATCACACTTCCACTTTTCGCTGTCCTGGCCGCCTGCGGCAATGGCAATACCAAAGAGTGGTACATGGAGCACGATCAGGAGCGGGCGGCGCGAGTGGCTGAATGCCGCAACGATGCCAAACAGCAGACCAGCGCTGATTGCCAGAATGCTTTGGCAGCCGAAGCACAGGTCGTCACCTTGGGCAAAGCTACTAAGTCAGATGATTACAGTATCGACTTAAAGCTCGATGAAAAAGAGTGATAGGGGAAGACCATGGCCTATAACGCAACGAGCCAGATTTTCGCTTACATGGACGTGGTGTCCAAGGAGTTCGTAGCCTCCAATCTGTCGGTCATCATTGCCACAATCACGCCTTTGGTAAGCATCGCGCTGACCATGGCTCTGACTCTTGAAGGAGCCTTCAAGCTCTGGACCGGCGACGGCGAACCCCTTACGGATCTGCTCAAGAAATTCGCTTTTTGGGGAATCATCCTGAGTATTGCCACGGCTGGTGGTTGGTACCAGAAAAGCCTGGCGGATGTTGCGTTGAAGACGCCTGACGAATTTGCCCAAATTCTGATTGTGGACAAAGTCAAAGGTGGCAACGCTCAAAATCAGGTGGCAAGCACCATAGACAAGGCGTTAGAGAACGGCATGAAAACGGCCAAAAAGGCCTTTGATAACGCGGGCGTCACCAGTGGGGCAGGCCTGGCCAGCCTGATCCTGGCCGCTGCGGTACTGCTTTCTACTGTCTTGGTCTGTGGCATTGGCGCTGCATTGATCCTCTTTGCCAAGTTCATGATGGCCATCGCCGTGTGCTTCGGGCCGATCTTTATCATGTGCTTGTTGTTCGACTCCACACGCGAGTTGTTTACCAAGTGGATCGGATCGGTCATCAACTTTGCACTGATCACCATCTTGCTGTCGGCCACATTTGGTTTGCTCATGAAGTTCTACGGCAAAGCCGTAGCGTCTGCAGCTGATCCAGCAAAGGATGCGCCTATTTTGGTCCCTATCATCACTTGCGGTGTGCTTACAGTGGTGACGTGGTTCGTACTCAAAAAGATTCCTGAGTTGGCCGCCTCGTGGGGCAGCGGGGTAACCGTTGCTTTTCAAAGGGGGCGACCACTACCAGGCAATCAACGTGGCGGCAGTGGTGGAGGCGGAGCCGGGAGCCGTGCACCTGGCGCCGGGTCGGGAGCGGCCTCGGGCGCCGCTGCCGGCGCCGCGAGCCAAGCGGCGGCAGGCGCTGCTGCTGGGCCTGCAGGAGCCGCTGCCAGCGCAGTAGGTTCGGCCATGCAAGGCATGGCGCGAGGATCACGACGCACAGGCTAAAAAGCAATTTACACAGGGCCATAATAATTCCTTGAAATTGCAATTTCAGGGAATTATTATGGCTTTGTCATTTTCTATCGAGGAATATCACATGGATCGGATTTCGACCGGATTAGTCGGGGTACTGCTGGCTGCAGCACTCTCGGGCTGCGCAAGTGGACCCAAGCCTCCACCAGAGCCTGACATGACGCACTTGGTGCCCGTCAATGAGACGTTGCCGAGCACTCTGGTTGGCCGCCCTGGTGTCATTCATCAGGTCACGAAGGAGCGTGCGGAATGAAAAGAGACGCTGATGCGATCACCAAGCAAGACATGGCGAGCTTTCAGGAAACCCGCAAGGAACTGGAAGTAGATCTGCTGGATGAAGTGCTTGGTTCGAGAAAACTGGCCTGGCGCGTAGCCGGCTGCTTGGGCGGTCTAGCCGCGTTGTCCATGGGGGTCATGGCGTTGGTGATGTACCGCTACAGCCAGCCCGTGCCTGCACACATGCTAGTCATGAATACGGATGGTTCTGTAAAGGAGGTATCACTTTTGACACCTCAGTCAAGCTATGGGGAGGTTAGCGATACCTACTGGACAGCGAAGTTTGTGGAGCACTTCGAAGGCTACGATTTCAACCTGGCTCAAGGCGACTACAACGCTGTAGGGCTGATGGCCGGCCCAGTGGTCGCGGAGCAGTACCAGGAGCGCTACAAGTGGGGAACCGAGGATGCCCTGGATCGCCGCTGGGGCGACTCTCGTGCGGTGCGAGTAAAAATATCGTCGGTCATCCTCGATCGCGATAACGGGATTGCCACTATCCGGTTCTCGACTACTGAAAAACACCGCTCTCGCTCTTTGGCTGAAAAGCCCCAGCACTGGATCGCTACCCTGGCCTACACCTACGACAACATGTTGCTCAAGGCCGACGAGCGTTACATCAACCCACTCGGATTCCGCGTTATTTCTTACCGCGTCAATCCTGAAACGAACCCATAGGGGGCTGCCCATGAACCTCCGAATCGCAATCGCTGCTGCCCTGGTTACCGCCTTGAGTGCAAGCCCTGTAATGGCTCTGAACGAAAAGTCAAACAGCCCCTATGACTACCGTATCAAAACGGTCGTTTACAACCCGATGGACGTGGTTGAACTGGATGGGGTTGTGGGCCTGCAAACTCACATCCAGTTCGCGCCGGACGAAGTGTATGTCACCCACAATTTCGGCCTTGCCGATGGCTGGGCTCTTACCTACAAGGACAACAACGTCTTTATCAAACCCACGGATGAACTGAGCGATACCAACCTGACGGTGGTAACCAATAAGCGCGTTTACTACTTCCTGCTTCGCTACATCGGTACGAACGAGGTGAAAGGGGCTGACGGCAAGGTCACCGAAACGTTTATCAAGACGCCTTGGAGCATGCGCAAGGCCACCGTGGGGGTCATCTACAAATATCCGTTCGAGGACATGAAGGCGGCGAACAAGAAGCTGGAAGAACGCCGTGTGCGCGAGGCTTTGGCCAAGGCCAGCAATGGCCCGTTTAACATCGCTTATACCCGCTCAGACGAAGCCGCCAGCGTCGATATCCGTCCCGCGCATATATGGGACGACTTCAGCGCCACGTATTTCGAGTTCCCGCCTAATGCCACGATGCCCAACATCTACGTCATAGGTGCTGACGGTAAAGAGACGATCCCGCCAACGCACGTCGAAGGTGAGTATTCGAACATCATCGTGGCTGAAACCACAGCCCGAGAATGGCGCGTACGCCTTGGTGATCGGGTGGTTGGGGTAGTCAACGGTGGCTATAACCCGGCCCTGGGTGCCAGTAAAACAGGCACCAAATCCCCTGAGGTCAAGCGCGTCTTAAAAGGAGGTGAAGAATGAGTCGCAGGGACGTGAATATCGACGAGCTGGAATCGTTTGAAGACGACCGTGGCGGCTTCGACGGAGGACCCAAAAAGCGTGTAGCTGGTTTGAGGGCCTTTATCCTGGTCATGCTTTTACTCGCACTAGCATTAGTTGGCTGGGTGGTTTATCAGCAAATCGTGCTGCCCTCCCTGCAGGAGCAAGATTCGGATCAGGCTACTAAACCGGTGGCCTCAAACAGCCTGCCTGGCGCACATTTTTCGTCAACGCCCAGTAATGCAGTGGAGCCGCAAACCTACGGCACAAGCGAGGAAGCAATGGTGCCGGAGGCCGAGCCTGGCACGTACTCTCCGCCCTCTGGCACGCCACCTAGCGATGAGGAACGTGAACTCACGCCCGAGGAAAAGGCAACGCTTCGTCGCTTAGGAAAGTCGCTGAATGCAAGCGATGCCATTACGCAGCCAGTGAGCAGCACTGGAGCATCAAGCCGTTCTGAGTACCAAAGACCAGCACAAGCTAGCTCTGCCAGTGCTGAACTGGCCACGCGCATGAACAGCGCCCGTTATGCAACGTCCAAAGCCACCCGCATGCAGAACATGCACATGACAATCGCTGCGGGCACGATGATCAATTGCGGGGCTATTACCGAACTGGATACGACAGTTCCCGGGTTTGTTTCGTGCAAGGTGTCTCGCGAAGTTCGCTCTGCAGACGGCTCGGTCGTGTTGATCGATAAAAACGCAGTCATGACCGGGGAGGTCAGTGCAGGCATTCTCCAAGGTCAAGCCAGAGCCTTCGTGCTGTGGTCACGAGTGCGTAATCAAGACGGTGCTGTTGCTTACCTCGATGCACCCGGCACAAACCGCCTCGGTAGCGCGGGTGTACCTGGCCAGGTCGATACGCACTTCTGGGAGCGTCTTGGCCAGGCCATGATGGTCTCGGTCTTTAGCGACCTTAGCCGTGGTGTTATGCAAAGCCTTATCAACTCGACGCAGAAAGGCAGTAGCAACACCAACGTGAACCTTGACGATTCGTCGAACTCGCAGGAGCAGTTGGCAAGCGAGGTGCTGCGGGCCACGATCAACATTCCTCCAACGTTGACAGTCAATCATGGCGAGACGGTATCCGTGTTCGTTCCTCGCGACGTTGATTTCAGCGACGTTTACGACCTTGAGCTGGTCGAGTAAAGGAGGGCTTATGAACCGTGCAGCTGAACATGACCATGGCCTAGCCGCTTTGGACGCAGCGCTCACAGAGGCCAACCTGGCGCCTCTGAGCGCCTATCTCCATGATCCTGACGTGTATGAAATTCGGATCAACAAATTTGGCCAGGTGGTTTGCGTGACCTCGAACGAGCGGCGCCTGATCGTCGACGAGGCAATCACGCATGACTATCTCTATGCGCTCACAGATTACCTGTTGAACCTCAACGGTCTACCGCGCACCCCCGTCAGCTACGTAACGTTGCCTGGTGGTGAGCGCGGAACGTTCTGCTGGCCGCCGGCTGTGCTCGAAGGCACGGTCTTGGTGGCCATCCGAAAGCACCTGCCGGTGTCTAAAAGTTTGCGGCAATTGAAAACAGAAGGGCGCTTCAAAAAGACCAAATTCCGTAAGCAGTCCGAGCAGCTGGCCCTTGAACCATTCGAGCAGCAATTGCTCGCTCTGTGCGAGGCCGGCGACGTAGAAGGTTTCCTGTCCCTGGCTGTTAAGACAAAACGAAATGTTGCTATCGCAGGCCCCACAGGATCAGGCAAAACCGCCCTCACGCGTTCGCTGATGGACGAGGTGCCTACCGGTGATCGCGTCATGCTTCTACAGGACACCCACGAAATCGACGATGCAAGGCTCGATGAGGTGGGTTATCTCATGTACGGCGCGGAGGCTGATGGACGGATGTCTCCCCGAGATTGCCTCAAGTTGTGCATGCGTCTATCACCTGATCGGATATTTTTGGCAGAGCTTCGCGATGACGCAGCATGGGACTACTTGGCCAGCGCTAACACTGGGCATCCTGGCGGCATATTTTCCACGCACGCGGATAGCGCAGCGAGCACACCCGCTCGTATTGCGACACTGGTCAAAGCCTCGGAGATAGGCCGCGCATTGGATTATGAGGTGATCATGAAGACCATCACTACAACCCTGGATGTGGTGGTGTACATGGAAAATCGGGAAGTGCTAGAAATCCTGTACGACCCAGTGGCAAAAAAGAAAGCGATGGCTTTCTAGGACTCCAAGCGCCCCTGGATACGGGGCGGCTCAACTCAAGGAACAAGTGGTTATGAGCATACCCAACAGCTACCTCGCTACTGCACAATTGATCATCACAGGATTGCAAAAGCAGCTGAAAACCATGCTCGATGACAAAGAGCCTACGCAGGACATGGTCTATAACCAGCTGCTGTATACCCAGCGTGCAACGCTGATAGAAATGGCGCCGGCGGTGAGCTCAATGAGTGAGCAGGTCATTGCAAAGGTACTGAGCCGCGTCATGACTGAGCTAGGCGGAGACGGTATTGTCGTTCATGGAAGCCCGGCTAGCTGGCTGCAGGTGACGTCATATATCGAAGACAAGCTGCCTGCCGCATCGGAGGATTACCGCTGGGTGCACCTGTCCTCCATACAGCAAGTCATCCCGAAGAAAACGGACAATGGTGCAGGCTTGGGAGGAAGGTGCGTTGTCCTGGTTGAGGTTGGTGGCAAGCTGTTTTATGCCTCGCAGCGTGTTTTCATAGCAGCGACTGTTGAAACGGTCGTGATGGCGTTGCTTGATCAGATAACAGCCTCAAGAGTGTAAAGCTTGATCGTGCCGACCCCGCAATTGCGGGGTTTTTTCTTTCTAGCGTAGAGCGGTCAAGCTGAATGGCGGGGGCCCCGCCGCGCAGCGGTGGGTTCCGCGTCCGTAGGACCGCCGAAGGCGCATTCTGCTTGACGGCTCGCAGCGACCCCCAGTCTTGGGCGTAGGAGTGCAGGGGAGCTT
>Ga0308162_1000631_pt1 | contig 34541 bp, 28 predicted proteins | sample PhySR2_FD_201370 | JGI IMG/M metagenome (GOLD analysis project Ga0308162, IMG submission 201370) | Phyllosphere microbial communities from UC Gill Tract Community Farm, Albany, California, United States - DLSLS.R2 | ecosystem: Host-associated > Plants > Phyllosphere > Unclassified | place: USA... | reverse complement strand
TCAAATACCTGAGCTTCCTGACCCTGAAGCCGACCATGTACATCGCCAACGTCAACGAAGACGGCTTCGAGAACAACCCGTACCTGGACACCGTGCGTAAAATCGCCGACGCCGAAGGCTCCGTGGTGGTTGCCGTGTGCGCCGCCGTGGAATCCGACATCGCCGAGCTGGAAGACGAAGAGCGCGACGAGTTCATGGCCGAACTGGGCCTGGAAGAGCCGGGTCTGAACCGCGTGATCCGCGCCGGTTATGAACTGCTGAACCTGCAGACCTACTTCACCGCCGGCGTGAAAGAAGTGCGCGCCTGGACCATCCCGGTAGGCGCCACTGCCCCGCAGGCGGCCGGCAAGATCCACACCGACTTCGAGAAAGGCTTTATCCGCGCCCAAACCATCTCCTATGACGACTTCATCACCTACAAGGGTGAGCAAGGTGCCAAAGAAGCCGGCAAAATGCGCTCCGAAGGTAAAGACTACATCGTCAAAGACGGCGACGTAATGAACTTCTTGTTCAACGTCTAGGCCTCTCTCCGCAGCGCTTTTCTCCGCTGCCGGAAACGGAAAAATCCACGCTTCGGCGTGGATTTTTTTGTCTCCAGGACCTGCGTTTTGGCAACCTGGACGCTGTCTCACCCTCCCGGTTCTTTCCCACTGAACGATCTTCGCCGTACGTTTTATTGCGCCCTTCATGACGGCATTATCCGCATCGCTGCACGAAAAATGGCTCTCGTGTTGATACTTTGTCCTACAGGAAAAAGCTTGTCATCTTCCGTTGCAGTCTTATAATGAGTGTTTACTCACTTATTAAAGGAGCCTCAAAGTGGCCCGTCCTCGCAGTGAAGAAAAGCAGCAGGCGCTCTTGCAGGCCGCCACTGACATTTTTGCCGAACAAGGATTAGCGGCGCCCACATCGGCCATCGCCAGGAAGGCTGGCGTCTCGGAGGGTACGCTGTTCCGCTACTTTGAAAATAAGGACGTACTGCTGAGCGCAGTCTGCGACTACCTGCTTGATGAAATGGAGTGCCTGCTGACGCAAAGCTTACAGGGCGTTTTGCCGGGTAAGGATCACATGCAGGCCGCCTGGGATGCCTACATTGACTGGGCGCTCGCCAATCCCGCCGCGTATGCGACAGGAAACAAATTGATGGTCTCCGGCAAGTTATCCAGCGCGCAGAGGGAAAGAAGCGTACGGTTCGGTGATATTTCCCAACTGGGTATTCCGTTGGTCCAGGGGCTGGATTTACCGCAGTCGAGCGAGTTTCAGGGCATGATCTGCACGGTAATGGCCAATGGCGTTATCGATATGGCCGTTCAAAAACCTCACCTGCTGGATATTTACAAACGCGCAGGTTATGAAGCCATGATGCGAGCCATTGAGCTTCCTGACGTTCATACAGCCATCTAGCTTCTTTTTTTAATTATATAATGAGTGCGTACTCACGCATTAAAAAGACACGACAATCATGCCACCCGTTTCAAAACTAAAAATGCTGCGAACACGGGCCTATCCAAGGCTCCGCCGACTCATATTCGTTTCTCTTATTCTCAGCGTGTCTTTGATCCTCTGCGCTTGCGCAACCGCACCTGCATCAGACCGTTTGTCAGGAACCCAGCATGTTCCAACAACATGGCGGGCCTCCCTGCCTGGCTCGGCGCACGTGCCTGTGTGGAATGCATGGCCCCCCGCCCGAAATGAATCCGGCGCCCGGCGCTTGCGCGCTCCGGCCGGCAAGCCCAGTCACGTAGAGAATGAGCGCGCAGCACAAACGCCAGCTGCGCGCGCAAATTTGGAGTGCGTTCAAGCGTTATGGAATGACGCCCGCAAACTGGTTGCGACAGAGGCTGCGGCCCTCTATTACGCCTCGCGTACCTGCCGGCGACAACACGCGTTCTCTACCCAAAGCGCGCCATTGCCTGAATCCTTCGAATGGGCGATACAAACGCCCCCTCGCCGGGCGTCTCAATCTGCTCAGAAGGAAGTCGCCGGTCGTGGCAAGACCGCTGCCGATGGAAGCGGGATCAACCGCCACACAACCAAGCATTCGGTTCCCTGGACGTTGGATCTATCGCGCGTGGATACCGATCCCGGTGAAAGTGTGGCGGGTTGGCAGGCTGAACCGCATGAGCATCATAGCCGCGTGCGATCGACAGTGCGGAAGTGGATACGGCGTCTGTTCACTTCGTCAGAGCGAGCAATGCTTCAACGCCAGGCTGAACCGCTGCAGGACAGCGCCGTATTCGTTTGAAATTCAATACAGAGCAATACATCGCCGCGCCGCTGGCGACAGGTTCGACAAATCATTCACCTTATGGGTTCTCCCGATGACACAACTGATAGCTAAAAACACGCGTCCCCGCTTTTGGTCTTTGCGGACCCTGCATGCAGCCGTGCTGGCGATGCCGATTGCCGCCGCCTTATCGGCCTGCGATACGCCGGCGGACAAGGTTGCCCCACCGGCAGATAAACCGACGCTGACAGTGACCCTGACAACGCCGGCAAGACAGTCCCTTTCCCGCACCGTCACGGCCAATGGCTCTGTTGCGGCCTGGCAAGAGGCGATCATCAGCCCGGAAGCCAATGGGCTGCGCGTGCAAAAACTGTTGGTGCAGGAAGGGGATGTGGTGCGCCAGGGCCAACCGCTGGCGGAATTTACACGCGACTCCGTGATGAATGACTGGCTGCTGGCGAAAGCCGATCTCAACGAAGCGAAAGCAGTCGCGTTGAATGCGCAAGCGGATGGAAAACGCGCGCGATTGCTGCGCGGTGTCGGCAGCCTGAGTGAACAGGATATCCAAAAACTGTTAACCCAGGAAAAGACGGCGCAGGCGCGTCTGGAGTCGGCGAAAGCACGCATGGCGGCCCAGCAGTTGCGACTGGACCAGACGATATTGCGCGCCCCCGATGACGGCATCATCTCCGCGCGATCGGCCACGATCGGTTCAGTTCCTATGCAAAGCACTGAAATGTTCCGCCTGATCCGCCAGGGAAAATTTGAATGGCGAGCGGAATTTTCGGCGCAGCAGCTGGAACAAATCCAACCGGGGCAAAAAGCGCAGATCGCTTCACCTGGCGGTAACACCTGGGAAGGCGTCGTACGCCTGGCCGCCCCCACCGTCAATTCAACCTCGCGCCGTGGGATTGCCTATGTGGACATCCTTCCATCGACAGCGAAGAACGCCTCGCCGATTCGGCCCGGCACGTATGCCAGCGGTCTGATTACGGTCGGCGATCGGCAAGGGCTGACCGTGCCGCAATCCGCCGTCGTGGCGCGCGACGGTTTTCACCTGGTGTTCACCGTAGATGACGAGATGCGTGCACATCCGCTTAAAGTCGCGATAGGCCGTCTGGTGAATGACCAGCAGGAGATCCTGTCCGGTCTTCAAGGCGCGGAACGCATCGTCGCCAGCGGCGGCGTATTCCTCAATGAGGGCGATAAAGTCCAATTGGCCAACACCACCGATGCTTCCCACTCATCGGAAGCGCGCTAAGAGGCCCATCATGAATATCTCTACCTGGTCCATTCGCAACCCCATTCCGTCTATCTTGCTCTTTGTCATCTTGAGCGTTGCCGGCTTTTATTCTTTCAAATTGATGAAGATCCAGAGCTTCCCGGACATGGATGTGCCTACGGTGACCGTGTCCGCCTCGCTTCCGGGCGCTGCGCCGCCCCAGCTCGAAACGGAGGTGGCGCGCAAGCTGGAGGACACCGTCTCTTCGGTGCAGGGATTGAAGAACTTGCGTACCACGATCCAGGACGGGCTGGTCGATATCTCAGCGGAGTTTCGTCTGGAAAAACCCGTTCAGGAAGCGGTGGATGAAGTCCGGTCAGCCGTGCAAAGCATTCGCACCGAGTTGCCGACGGATTTACGTGATCCTATCGTTCGCAAGCTCAACATCACGGGCAAACCTATCCTGGCCTTTTCCATCAGCGCCAGCAAGATGGATGAGAATGAGCTGTCCTGGTTCGTGGACAATACCCTGTCGCGGCGTCTGAGAGGCGTCGCCGGCGTAGGGTCAGTCACCCGTGTGGGCGGCGTGAACCGCGAGGTTCAAGTCGAACTCGATCCGGTCAAACTGGAGGCGATTGGCGCCACCGCTGCCGAGGTTTCCCGCCAGTTACGCGATGTACAGATGGACGCGACGGGCGGGCGAGTCGATCTGGGGCGGGGAAAACAACCGCTGCGTTTGGTCGCCCGCGTCAAGAACGTGGATGAACTAGCCGCGGTGGAACTGTCGATGCCCGGCGGACAACGTTTTCGCCTGGACGACGTGGCGACGCTGAAAGACACCATTGCGGAACGCAGTTCACTTGCGCTCCTCAACGGCAAGAAGGTGGTGGGCTTTGAGATCACGCGCGCCAAAGGCGCCGGTGAAGTCGAGGTCGGCGACAAGGTGGAGAAAGTTCTGGCGCAGTTGCGCACGGAGCGGCCTGATTTGCACATCACGCAGGTCTTCGACTTTGTCCGGCCTGTGCAGGAGGAGTTCGACGCCTCCATGCACATGATCTATGAAGGCGCCATTCTCGCCATCCTGGTGGTCTTCATGTTTCTGCGCGATATCCGGGCGACGCTGATCTCGGCGGCGGCGTTGCCCCTGTCGATTTTACCGGCCTTCATCGGTATGGACATGATGGGCTTTTCGCTCAGTATCGTCACGCTGCTGGCGCTGTCGCTGGTGATTGGCCTATTGGTGGATGATGCCATCGTCGAAGTGGAGAACATTGAGCGCCACATCGGCATGGGTAAACCGCCGTTCCAGGCCGCGATGGATGCCGCCTCGGAAATCGGCCTGGCCGTCGTCGCCACGACATTTGCCTTGATCGCCGTTTTCCTGCCGACGGCCTTCATGTCCGGCGTTGCCGGAAGATTCTTCACGCAGTTTGGATGGACGGCGGCGCTGGCGGTGTTTGCCTCGCTGGTTGTGGCGCGCTTGCTGACGCCAATGATGGCCGCCTACCTGATGAAGCCGCATACGCGCCCTCAGCGCGATCCTTTCTGGATGGCGCTCTACCTGCGCGCCTGCCGGTGGACGCTGCGGCACCGCGGGCTCACCCTGGCGCTGGCCGGCGGGTTCTTTATTGGCTCTCTGATGCTTATTCCTCTGCTGCCCCAGGGCTTTTTCCCTGCAGATGACAACTCCCAGACGCAGGTGACGTTGGAACTGCCGCCAGGGAGCACGCTGGAACAAACCCAGGCCATGGCAGAACTCGCTCGGCATCGTCTGGCGCCCATCCCGCATATCCGTAACATCTATACCACCATCGGTGGCGGTGCAACGGGCGGCGATGTCATGGCTTCCGATGGGAAAACCGATGTTCGCATGGCAACGCTGACGGTGTTGTTGGATGCGCGTCAAGCGCGCCCGAAGAAGCAGGTCATCGAAGGCGAGATACGCACGGCAATGGCAGCACTTCCGGGGGTGCGCAGCAAAGTGGGGTTTGGCGGCTCAGGTGAAAAATACCAGTTGGTGTTGGCCGGCGATGATCCCCAGCTGCTGGCTAAGGCGGCCGATGCCGTATTAAGCGATCTGCGGCAGCTCCCCGGCCTCGGTAACATTACCTCCAGTGCCGGGCTGGCGCGCAGCGAAATCCTCCTGCAACCCAATTTCGCCAAAGCGGCCGATCTTGGGGTATCGGGCGTCGCTATTGCCGATACTTTGCGTATTGCGACCGTAGGCGACTACGATCAGTTCCTGTCAAAATTCAACGTGGAGCAGCGCCAGATCCCGATCGTCGTCAAGCTGTCAAAAGACATCCGTGAGGATATGGGATTACTTGAACGTTTGACCGTACCCGGTGCCAGAGGCCCGGTGCTGCTCAATCAGATCGTCAACATTGAGCAAGGCAGTGGACCGGCGCAGATCAGTCGCATCAATCGCACGCGCGGCGTGACCCTTGACGTAGAACTGTCGGGCACCCAACTCGGGGATCTGGCCGCTCAGGTGGCGAAGCTGCCGTCAATCCAGAATCTGCCGGTCGGCGTGCACCAGGTTGTGCAGGGTGATGACGAAATGATGAAGGAACTGTTTGCCGGTTTCGGCACGGCTATGGTCGCCGGGATCCTGGCCATCTATATCGTGCTGGTTCTGCTGTTCAAAGACTTCTTCCAACCGATCACCATCCTGGCCGCGCTCCCACTGTCATTGGGCGGCGCATTCGTTGGGTTACTGTTGGCGGGGCAGTCTTTCTCGATGTCATCCCTGATCGGGTTAATCATGTTGATGGGGATTGCGACCAAAAACTCGATACTGCTGGTCGATTATGCGATCGAGTCACGTCGCGGCCACATCGGTCCGAATGGCGAAGTGCTCAATAAACCCATGAGCCGAACGGAAGCGCTGATTGATGCCTGCCACAAACGTTCCCGCCCCGTCATCATGACCACGTTAGCGATGGGGGCAGGCATGTTGCCTGTGGCTCTGGGTTTCGGCAGTGCCGATCCCAGCTTCCGCAGCCCGATGGCGGTGGCCGTCATCGGAGGATTGATTACATCCACCGTGCTGAGCCTGCTGGTTATCCCTGTCGTTTATACCCTGATTGACGATCTTGAAAACTGGCTGCGCAAGTTGCCTAGCCTGCTGGCACGCAGCAAGAATCTGAGTGGTAGGAAAAAAGCCGGGTTTTCCATGCTTTTCGTGGTTCTGCTGTATTGGCTTGCCTTCCCTGTCATTCCGTTCCTCGACATCCCCTACAAGATTGTCGTTGTCTCTACGCTTGTTGTGGTCGGTGAAACCTTGTTTGTCATTGCCATCGCCCTGCTGGGCAAAGAGTATTGGGGCCAGATCAAACACTGGATGCGGCAAAAGGTCTTTAAGCGAAAAGGTTAAGCGCTGATAACGGTTCGCGGTGGCGAAAAGCGTTTTGCCGCCGCCGCTCCCCCATCAACTTCCCTCCCACGCCGAAGGCCGATTCTCGCTGCGCCACTTCTCGCCTGCCGCCGTCCCCGGCGCCGGCGGTTTTAATCCGTCAATCGTCCACAGCGAGAACGGCGTTTCGTCCACGTGCAGTTCCCAGCGCAACCCGCGGGCGGCGATGTAGGGTTGCAGGATGCGGGTGCAGGCCGCCAGGAATTGCTGCTGCTCTGCGTCGTTGTCCATGGCGCGCGCGATATGATCGATGGTCACCCGCACGAAATCATCGGCCGGTTCGCCGCCGAGATAGGCCGAACCAGACGGCAGCGCATGGAAGAAGACGTTGACGTAAAAGCGCGGCAAAAAGTCCTGATACAGGGCAGTGACCTTCTGCGCAATCGCGCGTTTATCGGCAATACCAAACGCGCCCCGCTCGTTATGAGTATCTGCCGACGGAGAAGGGAAAAGATCTCGGGCTGCTGGTGATGGCGATGATTCAGATTGGCGATAAATGGAATCTGTCCGAGCTGGCCGGGCCGCCGCTGCGCGTGGTTGACCGCGTGACCGGCCACCCCGCCACCCTGCGCGTAGTGGATGGCGTGACCGGCGAATCGTTGCCGCCGCAAAACCTGGCGCTGGCCGCCGGGCCCGGCGCCGATGAGATCACGCGATGGCGGCTGGCCGTCGGCAAAACCCGCTAACGATGCGCTACAACAGCGCTATCATCTTCAGTAGTTCGACCCGATTGCGGATGCCGAACTTTTTGCCGGCGTTATTGAGGTGCGAATAAACGGTTTTCGGGTGCAGGTTAAGCCGCCGAGCGGTCAGGCGGATATCTTCGGTGCGGGCGGTTTCACACAGCACCGCCGCTTCGCCAGGCGTGATCGCCGCCGCCCGCTGCCGGTTCACCACTTGCCGTTCGCTCGTCTCTTGGCGGACCAGCGTTGCGCAGGTCTCTCGCACCACCTGTAGCGCTTCCCGTTTGTGCAAAATCGCATCAGGCTGCGCCGCCGCGATAAATGCCAGGATCAGCGGCGAAGTCTTATCGACGAAGAACAATATCCGGACATTTTTATATTCAGCGCGGCAAAGGTGAATAAACGTCAAATAGGCTTCGAATCGATAAATTTCATGGGGAAAATCCATGATAATTAAATCAGGCGCCGGGCTTATATTTTTAACGATGTTAATATTGGGCGAAGATAAGGTTATCACCCCACCGCCTAATAATGTTTTCATGCCCAACCGGCACAGCGGTGAACCGTCGATATAAATCACTCTCACTTTAATTCTCCTTATCAGCATGGACGCATGCTTCCACACCTCAGGCGGCTTGTCGCTGCTCTTTTTTGGGGTAATTCGCCTGCAAAGCACACCGATATAAAACATCTTGATAACATGTTTTTCAAATAATCAGGCAACCGTCAGCACGTTGATTAATACGCAAAAAAGGCATGAATGTTTCAAATTATTTCAATCACAAAAACTGGTAATCCAATAAAATCGCAACGCGATGATATAGATCTATTTTCTATTTTGTATGATATAAGCGCAAATGAAAAAAAATGTAACAGCAGGCTTTCTAGTCTTATTGCCTTATTCAAAACACCTATAGGGAAAATTCTTAGTTTGCTAGGATGAAAATCCATGTTTGCCGACGCGTTTAAAAAACAATTGCGCAACATGATTAACCAACAACCGCACGACAGTAATTTATTACTGCCAGGAAAGCTTTTCTCCAAAGTAAATTAAAGGGCATTTCACATGAATATTAAATTAGTCGCATTATCCATGCTGGCTCTCTCCGGCACCTGTGCGGCCGCTTCGTCCAATACGGTGCAATTTAAAGGCGAAGTCAGCACGCAAACCTGCTCGGTGAATATTAACGGCAACCAATCCAACCCGGTCGTTCTGCTGCCGACCGTCGCCGCCAGCAAGCTCGCCGCCAAAGGCGCCACCGCCGGCGACACCACGTTTACCGTCAACGTGACCGGCTGTGCGGCCGCAACCAGCGATACGGCGATCAAAACCGTGCTGGCGGGCAATAATCCGACCACAAACGGCAACCTGGGCAACGCGGGCGATGCGGCCAAAGTGTCCATTCAACTGCTGGACAGCGACGCCACCACGCCGCTGTCGTTCGCCAGCGGTTCGACCGTCACTACCTCTGCGATGACGCTGGCGAAAGACGCCACCTCCACCTCGCAGAACCTGGTGGCCCGCTACTACGCGGAAGACACCGGCGTGGCGGCCGGTTCGGTGATCGCCACCGCACAGTTCGCCATTAGCTACAAATAAGCCGGCGTCAGGCGCCATACCTGTTGATGCCAGCGCCGTTCCTTAGCGAACGGCGCTGTATGACTCGCTCCCTTTATCGGTTCACGTTTATGCCGCAGATAACCCGCTCCGCCCGCCGATGGGCCGCCCTGTCGCTTTGCCTGATAATTTTTGCCGCTACCCACGCGTCGGCCAGCGTGACGCTGCTCGGCAACCGCGTGATCTACCCCGCCGAGGCACGGGAAAAAACGCTGCAGTTCACCAACGACGACGGCACCCCGGCGCTGATGCAAATCTGGCTCGACATCAATAACCCCAAATCCACGCCGGAAAACGCCGATGCGCCCTTTGTCGCCTCGCCGCAAATCTTCCGCATGAATCCGCACAGCGGGCAGATGGTGCGGCTGTCGTTCGTCGGCCAACCGCTGCCGCGCGATCGCGAATCGCTGTTCTACCTCAACTTCCTGCAGGTGCCCGCGGTGCGCCAGACGGACAGCGACAAGAACAAACTGCTGCTGGTGGTCACCAATCGGCTGAAGGTGTTCTATCGCCCCGCCGGGCTGGCCGGTGACGCCAACCACGTTATCGATCGGCTCAGCCTGCGCCAGGCCGGCAACGCGCTGCACGTCGACAACCCGACCGGCTACTACGCCAACGTCAGCCAGGCCGCGATCCTCAGCGGCGCGAAACGCACCGTGATCCCGCAGGCGGATCTGATCCCGCCGTTTTCGCAGGCCAGCTGGCCGGTGAACGGGGAGGTGCGGCAGGTCGCACTGCGCGTCATCAATGACTATGGGGTGGAAATCACACGCACCCTGAGCGTCGCGCGCTGACACCAGACAGGGAGGTTTTCATGTTCGATGCTCGCAAAGCGACGCCGCTGCCCGCACGCTGGTATTGCGCGCTGCTGGCGCTGCCGCTGGGCTGCGCCGCCGCCGATGGCTACACCTTCGATCCCGCACTGCTACGCGGCAGCGTGCTGAGCAACAGCGCCCTGAGTCAATTCAACCAACAGGACGCCGTCGCCCCCGGCAGCTATCAGATCGATCTGTACCTCAACGGCCAGTTTCTCGAGCGCGATCAAATTCGCTTCGTGCGTGAAGGCAAGCAGGTACTGCCCTGTTTCGATCGGCCGCAGCTGACGCGCTTCGGGCTGAAAAATCCGCCGATACCCCAAACAGCATGCCTGCTACCCGGCCGGGATTTGAAGGACATTACGGTGAACGCCGATATCTCGCGGCTGCGGCTGGATCTGAGCATTCCGCAGGCGCTGTTGAACGGCCAGCCGCGCGGCAGCGTCAATCCCGCCAGCCTGGACAGCGGCGAATCGATGGCCTTCGTCAATTACAACCTCAACCAGTACCACGTCAGCTACCGACAGGGGCAAACCCGCGATCTCGACTCGACCTACGCCAACCTGAACGGCGGGTTCAACCTCGGGCTATGGCGCTACCGCCAGCAGTCCAGCTACCGCTACGATCGGGAGTTCGGCGGCCACCTGGACACCAGCCGCCGCTACGTGCAGCGCGCGATCTTGCCCTGGCGCAGCGAAATGCTGTTGGGCGAAGGCTTTACCGACGGGCACTTCTTCTCCGGCCTGGGCTTTCGCGGCATTCAGCTCAGTTCGGACGACCGCATGCTGCCGGATTCGCAGCGCGGCTATGCGCCGGTGGTACGCAGCGTGGCGAAAAGCAACGCGCGCGTGACGGTGCTGCAGGGCAAAAGCACGCTGTATGAAACCACCGTCGCGCCGGGGCCGTTCGCCATCAACGATCTGTACGCCACCAACTACGCCGGCGATCTCACCGTGGTGGTGACGGAAGCCGACGGCAGCGTCAGCACCTTCACCGTGCCGTTCGCCGCGGTGCCGGAATCCATCCGCCCCGGCCAGTCGCGCTACTCCGCGATCGTCGGCCGTTCCCGCTACGTCGGCGACAACGATCTGTTCAGCGAAGTGACCTGGCAGCACGGCCTGACCAACGCCCTGACCTTCAACCTCGGCAACCAGCTGGCGGACGGCTACCAGGCGATGATGCTGGGCGGCGTGTACAGCAGCTGGCTGGGCGCCTTCGGCATGGATACCACCTATTCCCACGCCAGCCTGCCGGACGGCGGCGCCTCCGGCAGGCTGCTGCACCTCTCTTACAGCCGAACCTTCAGCCCGACGGACACCACCTTATCCATCGCCGGCTACCGCTACTCTACTGAAGGCTTTCGCGATCTCAGCGACGTGCTCGGCGTGCGGCGCGCCGCCACTACCGGCCAAAACTGGCAGTCCGACTCCTACCGCCAACGTTCGCGTTTCGAGGTCGCCGTCAATCAGGGGATGGGGGCATTCGGCAGCCTGACGATGTCCGGCTCGACCCAGGACTACCGCGATCAGCGCGGCCGCGACAATCAGCTCCAACTGGGCTGGGGAAAAACCTTCGGCAACGGCGTGGCGCTTAACCTCTCCGTCACCCGCACCCGCAGCCTGGGCGACAGCAACGGCGACTACCGCGGCTACGGGCCGCTGGATAACGTCTACAGCGCGCCGCTGACACAGAACACGCAAACCGTCACCGCCCTGTCGCTGAGCTTCCCGCTCGGGCGTTCGTCATCCGCCCCCAGCGTCTCGCTGTTGGCCAACCACAGCCAGGGTCAGGGCGGCAACTATCAGGCTGCGCTGTCGGGCAGCGTCGGCGACGAGCAGCCGGTCAGCTACGGCCTGAACTTCACCACCGACGACGATCGCCAACAAAGCATCTGGGGCGGCAACCTGCAAACCCGCCTGCCTTACGCCAACGTCACCGGCTCGTTCTCCACCGCGCGCCAGTACCGACAAGGCTCCCTGTCGCTGCAGGGCGCCGTGGTGGCGCACCGCGGCGGCGTGACATTAGGGCCGTATGTCGGCGACACCTTCGCCCTGATCGAGGCGCCCGGCGCCAGCGGCGCACGGGTGATGGACGGCCAGGGTGCGCGCGTCGATCGCTTCGGCTACGCCCTGGCGCCGTCGCTGGTGCCCTATCACTACAACACCGTCGCGCTGAACCCCGAGGGCATGAACGACAAAGCGGAACTGGAAGACGGCCAGCGCCGCGTCGCCCCGTACGCCGGCGCCACGGTGCGCCTGCACTTCAACACCGTGCGCGGCCAGGCGCTGCTGATCACCGCGCAGAGGCCCGATAACGCACCGATCCCTATGGGCGCCAACGTCCTTGACGCGGCAGGCAACAGCGTGGGCATGGTCGGCCAGGCCAATCAGGTGTATCTGCGCAGCGACCGGAATGCCGGTGTGCTGACGCTGAACTGGGGCGACGCGCCCAGCCAACAGTGCATGCTGCATTACCGCTTGCCCGCCGGGGAAGACGGACCGATTCAGCGGCTCAGCGCCCCATGTCGCTAGCCCATTAAACTTATCCTCAGGAGAGACGATGAAACGTATTGCTTACCCGATCGCCGCCCTGGCGCTGCTTGCTCTGTCGCTGTTCGGCGCGCCCGCCGCGCTGGCCCAATGCACCCGAGTCGCCCCCTGGATCGATTCCGGTTGCGATCCCTGCGGGGTGGGCACGGCGCTGGGCCGGGTCAATCTGACCAGCACTTACCTGCAGCCCGTCGGTACGCCGCTCGGCACCAGCGTGTTCGATCTTACGTCCGGCACGCGCTATCCCGATCCCAACAAGGTGTTGTATGAATGCGACGCTAGCGATGCGGGGCAGATCTATGAAGTCTTCGCTACCAACGGCGACGATCGCGTCGGCGGCTATTACGATCTGGGGACCCAGGACGGCAACCCCAACTACTACGCCACCTATTTCCCCTACGTCGGCATCCGCCTGACCCACCTGGATTCCGGCAAGGTTTTTACCCGCTACTGGCAGTCGGCGCCGATTACCCGCTACGCCACCGTCGGCAGCAAAATTCAGATCCGGGTGAAAGACTTCAGCGCCATCCGTGCCGACCTGATCCGCATCAGTTCGCTGCCGGGTGCGGGCGCCAGCAACTACTGTGGCTACAGCGCCGGCAACCCGCTAGTGGGCATGGCCTCGACCACCGGCAATTCGAACTATACCTGCACGCAGCCGAACGGCTATGTCACCTTTCAGGGGCCCGGCATCGCCTCCGATCCTATCGGCAGCGACTCCGCCACCAACTACGCCACCTGGGGCACCGGGCGGTGGAACGCGATGGGCATGGGCACCGCACCGATCTCCTCATTGACCTATACCGCCACCTGCGTGGCGCGCAACGTCACGCCGCTGGTGATCCTGCCGACCCTCTCCGTCAGCCAGCTGACCGCCGGGCAAACCTCACAGGCGCAGTTCACCCTCAATATCGAATGTGACAACGCCGCCGTGTCCGGCGTCAGCAGCAACAATACCGCCCTCGGCCTGCAGGTGCCGTATGAAAGCTATGTCGCGGCGCAGCGGCTCGGGTTAGTCAGCGCCAACGGCGGCGTGAGCTACCTGCTCTCCAGCGGCTACGGCACCGACAGCAGCGTCGCCACCGGCGTGGGTATCGCGCTCGCCAACGCCGGCAACGGCGCGCCGATGAACTTCGTCGGCTGGGCGCGCTGCAGCGCCGGGCAATGCCCGCAAGGTAATGACGCCGGCTGGTACCCAGTGCTTAACGGCGCCAGCGGCGGGGGCAGCACCGCGGCGGGATTCACCCACTACACCACTCAACTGACCGCCACGCTCGCCCGGCTGCCCGGGCAGACCGTCACCGCGGGCAAAGTGGACGCCAGGGCCTACGTCTGGGTTAAGGTGCAATGATGAGAAAGAAATATCTGACGATGGGATGCGCCCTGTTGCTGACGCTGGCGACCATGGGCGCGCAGGCGGGCATCATCGCCTCCGCCACACGGGTGATCTTTCACGAGGGCGAGACGGAAAAAACCCTGATGCTGCTCAACACCAACGGCTATCCGATCGTAGCGCAAACCTGGGTCGATAACGGCGACGTCAACGCCGCCCCCGAACTGTCCCGTGCGCCGTTTGTCACCCTGCCCAGCGTATTCGCCCTGCCGCCTTCCGCGCTGAAAGGGCTGCGGATCCTGTTTGCCGGCGCGAGCCTGCCCACCGACAGGGAGTCGGTGTTCTGGCTTAACCTGTATGAGATCCCGCCCAGCCGGCCGATCACGCCGCCGCAGGCGTCGCGCGTGACGATGGCGATGAACACGCAGATGAAAATCTTCTACCGCCCCAAAGCGCTGAAGGGTAACGCCGACAACGCGGCCGAGGCCGCTTCGTTCACGCTGCAAAAATCACCGCGTGGCTATCTGCTGCGCTGTCACAACCGGTCGGCGTTTTATCTCTCCTTCGCTCGCATCGCCGTGCAAACCGACAGGCGCGATGCCCCGGTGCGGCAAGAAAGCGACATGATGACCGCGCCATTCAGCACGCGGGATTATCACCTCGACGGCGTTGCGGCGTCGGGGCTCCCCTCTCAGATCACCGTTCAGGCCACCCTCATCAACGACCAAGGCCAACAGATCGTCAAGTCATACACAGCAAACCCATAACGATAAAAAGCAGCACATTTTTTTAAGTACAGGAAATAGGGAAAATGAGTCTAAGCAGATTCCAGCTACAGTTTCACCTGGAGAAACAGGCCAACATCATCAGGCAGACACCGGCGTTTCACGCCGCCATCGTCAAACACGGGGAGTTATTAAAAGAGACCTATAAGAAACATCCGCTATTTTATAAAATCATCTTCAGGAACAGCCGGTTCATCATTTGCTCCACTATCCTGTCCATTTATTACCACCAGCCCGCCGCCGGGCTGAAAGACATCAAAGCCTTTTTTAAAGGGAAAAATTTGATCAGCGAGAACTCCCTGGACTCCTTTCTGTTTTTTTTGCGGGTCGGCCGTAGACTGGAGGTCAAACCCTGCGAACATGACAAACGCCAGCTGCGCTATAAACCTACGCCGCACGCGCTGGCGGAAACCCAGGCGCTGATCGCCTCAATGGCGTTGCCCTATCAGGCGCTGGCGCCACAGATGCCCATCGCGACGCTGTTGGCGGCGCCCGACTTTCTGCCCACCTTTTTCGCCGCCTACGGGCAGCTGATGCTCAAGGAGATCTACCTGATCGATCTGGTGCCGCAATCCGGACTGTTTATCAGCAAGGACGCCGGCCACATGGTGCTGCTGATGCTGCATATCGAAAGCATCCGGCAGGACTCCCCCTTTCTGCTGCTCTCCTCGGCGAAAATCGCCAAGTCGTGCTCCGTCTCACGCGCGCACGTGAATCGCATTCTGCAGGCGGCGGAAAAATCCGGCCTGCTGACCACCACCAATAACGTGGTGATCGAACTCAACAGCTCGTTCTTTATCATGGCGGAGCGCTACTTCAGCCTCTATTTCGCGATGGTCGAATGCGGGCTTGAATGGGTTTGGCAAACGCAACGAGCGACCGAGCATAGTTGAGCCGTTCACCGCACCCGCAGCACCTTATCGATCAAGCCCCAGGCCGCCGCTTCGTCGGCGGTCATGAAGCGTCCCGTAGGTGGCGGCCAAGGCGACACTCCCGGCGGATAACACTGCCGCAATGCCGGCCAACGCAATAGACAACGTGTAACTCTGATACAGGTCATACAGCCAACCGGCGGCGCTGCCCCCGCCAACGGCGGCGATCCCCACGGCGAGATACAACGCCCCCAGAATGGCGCCCAGATTAGCAGTGCCGAACCATGTACTGGCCACTGCCGGATACAGCGCAATACAGCCGCCGTTGGCCGCGCCGAATAACAGCGCGAAAATCGCCAGCGCGGTAAAGCTGTGCGCCACACTCCAAAAGCCGCATAACAGGGCCAAACTCAACGTAACGATAACCAAAAAACGCCGCGCGCCCATACGGTCGCCTATCCGCCCCAAAACTAGGCGGCCGCCGATATTGCCCATGCCGATCAAACCGATGAGCAGATTGGCCTGCGTTGCATTTAGCCCCTGTTGTTGTGCATAAGGATTAATATGAACCAACGCCAGGAACAGTCCGATAGAGCCGAAAAATATCGCGATAAAAAACCACCAAAACTGAGCCTGTCTCGCCGCATCTCGCAACGTAACGCCCCCGTTAAACGCGGAACCCGGTATTGATGTCACCTCAACGGGACCAAGCCCATCGGGATATTCTCCCACGTCCTCTGGCCTGCCTCGCAAGACGAAGGCGGCAGATAACCCCAGCACAGCGATAGCGGCGGCGTAAACTTGTAGGGTACTTTGCCAGGACAAATGCTGCATCAACCCACCAGCCACCATCGGCCCCACCAGCGTTCCCAAACCGGTGCCGGCCAGCGCTAAGCCGGAAGCCGAACTTCGATGAACGACGAACCAGCGTTGAATGGTTGAAACAGCCGGCACGTAAACCAACCCGACGCCGCCCCCAACCAACAGGCAAAACGTGAACAAAAACGCCGTCAGTGTCGACGCCAGCAGGCTACTGCCCAAAAAGCCCAGAGAAAGCAGTAAAATACCGATGCCGGTTACCGTCCTTACCGAAGTACGATCGCTCCAGGCACCGGAAAATACGCCTACGATGTAGTAAATTAACGCCGTCAACGAGAATATTGAGGCGGTAGAAAAACTCCCCGCGTCAAAATTCGCCTGTAATGCAGTAAAAAATGCCCCGAATGAGTAAGCAGCGCCAAAAATAACCGCCAGCAAAAGATGAACGGCACCGACCATGTACCAACCGCGAAACTGCCTTGTCTTTTTCATTATGAATTCCCATCACAATTAACACATTGTTCGCCAAGGCTCGAGCTTAGAAAATCGGGCTCCGCACAGCCTTCTTTAAAATGTGTGTCATAACATGCCGCACCCAGACTAGTTTCAAGCCATTTCCAATTACATTATTCCGAAAAACGACACCGTATGAGAATGACCTGAAAATGTCTGAACGGCTGATAACCGCCGCCAGACGTCACTGATATCAAAACGATGACATAATGGCGGAAAGTCTAGCTTTGTCATTTCTCAGCCATAGATATAGTTGTATAGACAAGCCAATGGCAAGATTATTTTCCAAAATTTGTGGTCGGAACTGATGCTGAAAAATAAAAATACATACACCGACGTTATAAATACAAAGAAAAACATAGGTAAAAATATACAAAGAAGAAACCTGCCACGCTGTTCATCAGTCACGATAAAGATGAATAGCGTGGCTTGGCAGAGGGGTAACTAATCAAATAGATAGTTAGCAAGCAAGCAAGCAAGTTAAATATTAAATAACGCCAAATAAGATATGCTCATTTTTATTATTTATTTCATTAACACGACTGCGGATATCCTGAGGAAAGGCCGACAGGAATCAATAATCGGCCACCAATGTTTACCTTTCCCGCAATACCCGATCGATCAATCCCCAGGCCGCCGCTTCGTCGGCGGTCATAAAGCGATCGCGATCCAACACCCGCTCCACCTCCTCTTCGCTCAGGCCGCAATGTTGGGCATACAGCCGGATCACCCGCACTTTGGTGCGCTTCATTTCTTCGGCGTGGATCAAGATGTCGGACGCCTGCCCCTGAAAGCCGCCCAGCGGCTGGTGCACGTGCAGGCTGGCGTTGGGCAGCGCCATGCGGTGCCCCGGTTCGCCGGCCATCAGCAGGAATGAGCCCATCGAACGCGCGGTGCCCATGCACAGCGTATGCACCGGCGCGCGGATATACTGCATGGTGTCGTAAATCGCCAGCCCGCTGGTGATCGCCCCACCCGGCGAGTTGATGTACAGGTGGATCGGTTTTTCCGGGTTTTCCGCCTCCAGAAACAGCAACTGGGCACACAGCATTTCGGCCACGTCGTCATTGACCTCACCGTGAAGGAACACGATCCGGTCACGCAGCAGGCGCGAATAAATATCAAAGGAACGTTCTCCCCGGCTGGTCTGCTCCACCACCATCGGGACGAGCATCATCTTCTCACGCATCGGTGAACTCCTGGGTTGGCAACAAAGAGAAATGTGTTTAACGCGTCAGGCGGCGCGCATCACCGTCGTCGGGCCGTCGTTGGCGGCGTCAAGCTGGTGAATAATCCGCAGCAGGCTGCCGCCGCCGACGCCCGGCACGATCTGCAGGGTGACGACGCTTTCGAGAAACGGCGGCTGGTCGTCGCGCAGGCGATAGCTCACGGCTTCGCCCGGCGTAGTGGCCAACGGCTCGGCCTGCGCCAGATCCCCCGGCGGCAGCCACTGCTCGCGCAGTTCGGGAATACTGAGCGCCCGCCACACTTTTTCCGGCGGCGCCTCGAGCGCATACTCCAATACCAGCCGATCGCGCGGCGGCGGCTCAACCCGTTTATTCATTGATCCATATCCTTCAGCAAGGTTTGCAGCGCGTCGATGCGCGCCGGCCAATAGGCGCGGTACTTCGCCAGCCACTGGGCGATCTGCGCCAGCCCGTCCGGGTCGACCTGGTAATTAACGCAGCGCCCCTGCTTCGCCTCACGTATCAGCCCGGCATTGCGCAGCACCGCCAGGTGTTGCGACATCGCCGACTGGCTGATGGTCAGCCCTTCGCGCAGCGCGCTGGCGTTCATGCTGCCGGCGGCAAGTTTGTCGAAGATGCCGCGGCGGGTCGGATCGGCCAACGCCTTGAAGATGTCATTTTCGTTCATACAAACACATTAGTATTCACTTATGTATCATGCAAACGCCGGGGCAGGAATTTTTTCCGTGAAACGAGACTCCGCGCCGGAACGCGGAGCCGATAGAGGAGAGATTACAGCGGCTTATTGCAAGCGGGCGGGGTCAACGTGGGTTGCCCGGCCGGCGCCCCTTCCTGCGCTTCCAGCGCGAGGCGCGCCAGCGGCATGTCTTCGTGGTAGCGCGCCTCGGCGTTCAGGGTCTTCGAGTAGCGATTGTACTTCCACCAGGCGTAGCCCAGAAACACCACCAACCCGCCGACGTTATAGAACACGATGGTCATGATGCTGGCGCCGGTCGGGAACGTCGAGGCGAAGAAACCGACGGTGAAGATGGCGATCAGCACGCTGACGATGGCGATGCCCTGCAGCCGCGAGCCCATTTTGAAATCGCGCGCCACCCGGTCGTACTTCAGCCGCAGATTCAGGTAGGCCAGCATGATGAACAGCGGCGGCAACATCGAGGCGGCAGCGGTCATGTTGATCAGCGTGTTCATCAAATCCTGCACGCTGCTGGAACCCAACGTCGGGATCAGCATCAGCGGGATAACGATGAAGAACTGGATCCAGGCCGCGCGCGTCGGCACGCCGTGCCGGTTCAGGCGAATGGTTTTCTCGCCGAAAATGCCCTTCGGGATCTCGGTGAAGAAAATCTTCACCGGCGCCGCCGTCCACATCAACAGCGAGCCGAACATGGCGGTGAAGGAAACAATGCCGACAAAGCGGTTCATCAGCACCGTCGGCAGGCCGAAGTGCGCCGACAGGCCTTCGAACACCTGTACCGTACCGCCGGTAAAGTGCAGGTCGGTGCGATGGACGAATACGTTGATCAGCAGCGAAGACACCGAATACAGCACGCCGATGAACAGCCCGGAAACGATGATCACCTTCACGAAGGCGCGGCTGCCGCCTTTCACATCGTTCACGTACACCGCCACGGACTCCGCCCCGCCCGCCGCCTGGAAGATCCAGGCGGTAATGCCGAGGAACGCCCAGTTGAAGTTCGGGGTCATCGCCTGCACGTTGATCGGGTCGGCCGGCTCAATGCCGCCCAACACCGCCGCGCCCGCCAAGATGATGTAGGAAAACGTCAGCAGCAGCATCAGCGACGAGGTCACTGAGGTCATCGGCCCCAGCAGTTTTGCGCCGCTGTTAGAGATGTAGGTCGAGAAGGCGAACAGGAAGATGCTGATGATCGCCGTGGTCAGCGGCGTAAATACGTAGTCATAGCCTAAAAACGCGTAAGAGGCGTAGGCGATGACGCGCGGCAGCAGCGCGGTGAAAAAGAACAGGTTCACGAACCAATAGGTGTAGGCGGTGATAAACGCCCAGCGCCCGCCGAGCGCGCTTTTCACCCAGGCATAGACGCCGGCCTCGGAATTGCGGTTGAGCGAGACGAATTCGGCGATGATCAGGCAAAAGGGAATGAAGTAAATGATCGTCGCCACCAGGAACACCGGCGACGAGGCGACCCCGAGCTGAATATTGTTGTTAATCACGTTGTTGAAACTGAACACTGCCGCAAACGTCATCGACAGCAAGCCAAACTTGCCGATGGTGTTTCTGTTCGACGCAGCCATAGAGATTCTCCGAATGGTGTAGGGGACTTCGGTTTGTTGTTATTGTTCGGCGGGCGCGCTATTTATTGACGAAATAGCTGTCTTCCACCGTCACTTTTAAAATGACTTTTTTTATCTTGCCGCTTTCTGTGAAGCGGTGAGCCTGGTGGTTTTCGAAAATCACCACGTTGCCTTTACCGACCCGGCGCCGCTCGCCTTCGCCGCTGAAAAACTCGCGGTCGGTTTCGTCCTGATAGGGCGCCACCGTCGTCAGCGCCCGCTTGTCGGCGACCTCGACGGTCTCTTCCCCGTCGAGGTAATAGTGCACGTCGAAGTAACGGCGGTTGCCCTCCAGCCAGCCGTGCTGCCGGCCGGCGCCGACGCTGAGCCGATACGTCAGCGAGTCGCCGATCGAATGGCATACGTTCGGACTGATGCGATCGACATTGGCGATCGCCTCCATGCAGCGCAGCCACTTCTTGCCGCTGTGATAAATGCGCTGAAATTCCGCCAGGGATTCGAGAATGATCATGCGTTTTCCTCCGCAGACTGCGGGTGGTGATGAGCGGGCGTGAAGTCATAACCAGCGAGCGTGGCGCCCTGCGTTTGCCGACCGTCGAACGGCACCAGCGTGAAACCGTAGCTGAACGGCGCCAGATAAACCCGGTGGGTATCCAGCACTTCGGAGCCCCAGGAGTTGGAGCCAAGGCCGAGGATCTGGTCGTCCAGGTTCAGCGTCAGGCAGTCGCTCGGTTCCAGCTCGTTGATGTGTTGGGCCTGGTGCAGCCTCTCGGCGCTGTAAGGCCACAGGCTGAAATTAATCGGCCGCCGCGGCTGGATGAAGATCCCCTTACCCGCCGCATCCTGCAGGCTCAGCCAGCGCACGTCCTGCCGATTGCCGTTGTCCTGCGGGAACGGATAGTGTTCGAACAGCGCGTCGGCGCGCTGCCGGTAGTGACCGATGAGGTTGGCCCGGCAGCTGTCGCGGTAGTTCTCGCCCGGTCCACGGCCGTAGTATTCCACCTGCTCGAAGCGGCGGCTGATGCCGAAATCGAGACCGATTTTCGGGATAATCTGCCGGAAATCGCCGTAAGGCTCACCGGCCAGATCCAGGCTGACGTAGCCCTGCGGGGAGATGCGCCAACGGTAGGTGCAGCGCATGCCGAAGTCGAATACCGGCGGCGCAATCAGGCTGTGCACCTCGAGCAGCAGATCTTCGCCCTGCCATTGCCGGCTAAGGCGGCGGAAGTGCTGCTGCATGATGGGGAAATGATGCGGTAGCCAAATTCCCTCATATTCCTGTTTATGGTTATCGATCACCGGTTTGAAGAAGGTGATGCGCGGCGCGCGCCCCACCACCTCTTCACCGTCTACCCGCCACGAAAGCAGTTCGCCGCTCAGCAGCGAGAACGCCAGCTGGAACCGGCCGCCGCTGACGATCAGCTGATGATTGTCCTCGCGGCATTGCAGCGCCGGCGCATCGGCCAACGGTGGAGCCGGCAGCCGCGTCGCCGTCTGGCGCAGATGCTGATAATGCCCCAGCCGCTGGCCGCTCTCGCTGTAACGGGTGGCGCTGTCCTTATACACCGCCACGTCGATCAGCGTTTCCCCTTGCCCCAGCGCCAACACCGGCAGGTGCATGTCTTCGCTCTCGCCCGGTTGCAGATTCGGCAGCTTGAATTCGTAACTTGCCACCTGGCGGCCGTCGGTCTTGACGCTGACCTTCAGCGTGATGTCCGCCAGCGAGCTGAACCAATAGCGGTTTCTCACCCGCAGCACGTCACCTGCCCCCTCATCCGCCGTCACCTCCACCGGGCACAGCACCTGCTGGTATTCACGCAGGCCGGGGCCGGGGCGCTGATCCGGGTAGATCAAGCCGTCCATGCAGAAGTTGTAGTTGTTCGGGTAGTCGCCGTAATCGCCGCCGTACTGGTAGCGCTCGCGTCCCTGCTCGTCGTGGCTCAGCAGGCCATGATCGCACCATTCCCAGATGTAGTGCCCCTGCAAACTGGCGTGGCGGTTGAACACCGACTGGTATTCGAACAGCCCGCCGGGGCCATTGCCCATGGCATGGGCGTATTCGCACAGGATGCGCGGTTTGGGGTGCGGGTATTCGCCGAAGGCGTTCATCATCGCTACACGGGAATACATGGTACTGATCACGTCGGTCACTTCGGCGTCGCGATCTTCTTCATAGTGGATCAGGCGAGTCGGATCGAGCGCCTTGCAGCGCCGGGCCATGGCGCGAATGTTGCAGCCGTAGCCGGACTCGTTGCCCAGCGACCAGATGATGATCGACGGGTGGTTTTTCTGCGCCGCCACGTGGCGCTCGATGCGCTCGACGTAGGCGCTCTCCCAGCGCGGATCGTCGGTGATGCGGCTCAGATCGCCGACGTTGGCGAAGCCGTGGCTTTCCAGATCGGTCTCCGCCATCACGAACAGGCCATAGAGATCGCACAGCTCGTAAAAGCGCGGATCGTTGGGGTAATGGGCGGTGCGCACCGAGTTGATGTTGTGCTGCTTCATCAGCACGATATCGCGCTCCACCCGCGCCATATCGACGGCGCGCCCTTTAAGGTGATCGTGATCGTGGCGGTTGACGCCGTGCAGTTTGAAGTAGCGCCCGTTGACGTACATCAGCCCGTCGCGCACCGCGATCTCGCGGAAGCCCACCCGCTGAGGCACCACGCCCAACAGGTTGCCGGCGCCGTCATACAGGCTGAGCAGCAGTTGATACAGGTAGGGATTTTCCGCATTCCACTGCTGCGGGCGGCTGACCGGCAGTTCGAAACGGCAGCTTAGCGCTTGCTCGATGCGCAAATCGTCGCGCCACTGCTCCGCCACGCAGCGATCGCCGTCGAACAGCTGTGCCTGCAGGCGGCAGCCCTCGGCGGCCTGCGATCCGAGATGATGCAGTTCGGCATCGATCGCCAACTGCGCGTCGCAATAGCGCTCATCAAAGGTGGTAACCAACGTCAGGTCGTGAATGTGGGTGGCGCTCTGGCCAATCAGATAGACGTCGCGGAAGATGCCGGCCATCCACCACATGTCCTGATCTTCGATGTAGGTGGAATCGGCCCACTGCATCACCCGCACCGACAGCAAGTTCTCGCCCTGCCGTACATAGGGGCTGATATCGAACTCGGCGCACAGCCGGCTGCCCTTGCTGAAGCCGACATAATGGCCGTTGACGTACACCTCGAAGTAGGTTTCCACGCCGTCGAATTTGATCAGCACTTGCTGATCTTGCCAGCCGGCATCGAGCGTAAAATGGCGCTGATAGGCGCCGGTCGGGTTATTGGTCGGCACGTAAGGCACGTCGATCGGGAACGGGAAGCCCTCGTCGGTGTACTGCAGGTGGCCATGCCCTTCCAGTTGCCACATGCCCGGCACCGCCATATCGCCCCAGTCACTCATCGGCTCGCGGTAAAACGCCGCCGGCACCTGCGCCGGATGCTCGAAGAAGCGAAAGCGCCAGCGGCCGCTCAGCAGTTGGAAGCGTCGGCTGGCGTTGCGATCAAAGCTCAGCGCCTGCCCGGCATCCGCATAGCTGAAGAAGCTCGCGCGCGGCGGCAACCGGTGCTCCGACTGTTTTCCAATGTTTTCCCAATTATTCACGTCACGTCTCCCGACACCTGTGCAATGCGGAAACGATAGTAAATATTTAGTAAAAACTACAGTTGATATTTACCAAATGACGACAGGATCACAATAAATCTCAAATATCTTTTTTTATCATGACGTTAATTTTGGGCGCCAACGCCCCCCGCCGAGGCGGGGACCGGTCAGGCGAGGGTGGTGTCGCGCAGCTGCAACGAGCTGGGAACGAAGATCGACAGCGGGACGGCGCGCTCATCGCGCAGCCGCTCCGCCAGCAGGTTGACGGCCTGTGCGCCCATGGTTTCCGAAGGGATGCGCACCGTGGACAAGGCGGGGAAAATAAAGCGGGCAGTGGGAATGTCGTTGACGCTGATGAGCGCGATCTGCCCCGGCACCTGAATGCCGTGTTCGTGCAACGCGCGCAGCACGCCGATCGCGATCGAATCGGTCGCCACCAGCAGCGCCGGCGGATAGCCATTCTTGCTCTGCAACATCGCTTTCGCGCACTGATAGCCCGACTGGCTGCTGAAATCGCCGTGGTAGATATCCTGCGCCCGTACCACATTTTGCTGCCGGCCATACTCGACGAACGCCTGCTCGCGCTGGTCGATGCCGGCCGGATCGTCGCGCCCGCCGATAAAGCCGATGCGCTGATAGCCGCGGCCGATGAAGTAGTCGATCACCTTGCGGCTGATCTTGTACAGGTCGACATTGACGCAGTCGAAACGCTCGTCGTCCACCACGCCGTCGATGAACACCACCGGCGTTTCCTGCTGCCTGAGCTGCTCATACAGCGCGGGCTGCGGCCGGCCGATCACCAGCAGGCCGTCGGCCGCCGGCAGCGCCTTGTCGCCGTTGAAGTCGTAACCGGCGCTCAGCGCCACGCCCAGCTTTTCGCACTGCGTTTCGATGCCGTAACGCATCGCCAGGTAATAGGGATCGTTGATCTCCACGCCCTGCGTATAGGTGAACAGCGCGGCGAATTGCAGGCGTTGCCCGCTCTGCCGTTTGGAAGGCGCAATCTTGTATTCGAGGCGCTCCGCCGCTTCCAGGATCTTCTGGCGGGTTTGCGCCTTCACGCTCAGGGTGGGGTCGTCATTCAACACGCGCGAGACGGTGGCGACGGACACATTAGCGGCTTCAGCAATTTCCTTCAGTGTGGCCATAGAGTCCCAATGCACAGACGAAAAACGGTAGCTTAATCGGATAGCGCCGCGGCGTACAGCACCGCCCGCGCCCTCTCCTTCCCAAATCGGGCCAGGGCACGCTCATGCCAGCCGTTGCCGGGCGCCTGCAGCGAAAGATACCCATTTCGCCCGCTGTGATCAAGTTAACAATTTACTGATTAAAGCGTATTTTTTACTAAATATTTTACTAATATATCTGCCGTTTACCGCCCCATGAGGGCGGAATTTTTCTCTTCTCCCAGGGATCCGGGAGCGACCTCGCGTGAGCCGCCGCTCGGCTGACGATCCGATCCATTCAACACCAGGCCTATGCCCCATGAAATCACTAAGCCATCACGCCCTGTTGCCCTGGTTGCTGCTCGTTAGCGCGCCGGTCTGGGCGCAGCAGGAACCGGTCACCCCGGCGGAGCGCAATCAGCTGCCGCCGCCGCCGTTGCCCGAAACCGCCGCGACCGCCCTGCGCTTTTACGGCGAGCTCGGCATCGGCGGCAGCGTCTATTTGAACGGCGAACATCAGCATCAATACAGCGACGGCACCTATATCGAAGGCGGCCTGGAGATCAAACAGGGCCACTGGTTCGGCCTGATTTACGGCGAAGGCTGGACCGTGCAGGCGGACAGCCAGGGCCATGCCTGGACGCCGGGCCACGGCTGGGGCGGCTTCGAGGGTGGGTTAAACCGCTTTTACGGCGGTTACCGCACCGACGACGGCACCGAGATGATGCTTAGCGTACGCAACGACTCGTCGCTCGACGATCTGCAATGGTGGGGGGACTTCACGCCGGAGTACGGCTACGTGATCCCCAACACCCGCGATCTCAGCTACGCCGCCAAGCTGCAAAATCTGACCGGACGCTTCCGCTACAGTGTGACGGCGGCGCCGGAAAGTCGTATCGACGAGAGCAAGGCGCTGTTGCACTTCGGCAAATACGATCGCTATTCCGACAAGTACACCTACCGGGCGATGATCAACGGCTACACCCAATACGATCTGCAGGACAGTCTGACGTTGCTGAACGGCCTGGAAGTGACGGACGGCCTGGGGCAGCTGTTTTTGCTGGGGCTGCGCGGCAAACACCTGGCCGGCCGCGTCTGGCACCACACCGGCAAAGGCGACAGCGGCGGCCACCCCGGCAGCGAGTCGGGTCTGATGCTCAGCGCGATGACGGAAACCGCCAAAGGGCTGTATCTCTCCACCGCCTACAGCTACGCCCGCCACCGGTTTGATAACGCGGCGGATACCGCCACCTCATACGCCCAGTTCGGCGTCTGGTACGAATACGCCGGCGGCAAACTGGCCACCGCGCTGGACAGCAAGTTCTTTATGCGCAATGACAGCACCGGCGCCAGCAACTCGGTGTTTCTGATGCAATATTTTTATTGGTAACCGTTGAGGCTCCTACGATGAACATGACTTCCCTGACCCCGCTGGCCACTGCCCTCGTGCTGATGCTGACGGGCTGCGTGCCGAAAATGCCCGACGCCCCGCTGGCCGAGCGCTACCCAAACGTGATCGATCGCCACGGTGCGCCGCATTCTATGCTCGACTACGACTTCGACGATCACCAGCGCTTCACCCCCTTCTTCGATCTCGGCGCCTGGCACGGCCACCTGTTGCCGAGTGGCCCGGAAGGCATGGGCGGCTTCCCCGGCCCGGCGCTGCTGACCGAAGAATACATCAACTTTATGGCCAACAATTTCGATCGGCTCAGCGTCTATCGAAACGGTAAACCGGTGCATTTCACCATGACGGCCTACAGCCTGCCCGGCGCCCTGGTGCAGCGGCTCAGCGCACCGGGCGTGACCGTCAACCTGACGCTGCGCTTCGCCGCCGCGCGCACCTCGTTGCTGGAAACCCAGATCCTGACCGACGCGCCGCTGGAGCTGGTGTGGGACGGTGAATTGCTGGAGCGCTACGCGGCCAAAGAGCAAAAACCGCAGCCGCCGGCCACCCTCGCGCAGGCGTTCCCGAACTACACGCGCCGCATTGTGCCGACGGCGGACGGTCTGCGCGTCACCTTCGGCAAGGTGCGCGCACCGTCGCAGCTGATGACCTCCGGACAGTCCGAGTATCAGATCCATAAATCGCTGCCACAGAGCACCACGGTCGATGGCCACCGCTTCCGCGCCACGGCGCGCATCGCCGGCTCCACCACGCTCTATACCACCTACTCGCACCTGCTCACCGCCGAAGAGGCGCAGCGTGAACAACGCACTATCGCCGACATCCTCGCTCACCCGCAGCGCTATATGGCCGCGTCGGCCCAACGCTGGGAACGCTATCTCGCCGACGGGCTCAGCAACCCGCACGCCACGGCGGAACAAACGCGCGTGGCGGTCAAAGCGATAGAAACGCTGAACGGCAACTGGCGCGGCGCAGCCGGGGCGATGAAATTCGACTCGGTCACCCCATCGGTCACCGGGCGCTGGTTCTCCGGCAATCAGACCTGGCCGTGGGACACCTGGAAACAGGCCTACGCCATGGTGCACTTCAACCCGGACGTGGCCAAGGACAACATTCGCGCGGTATTCGCCTACCAGATCCGGCCGGGCGATGCCCTGCGCCCGTGGGATGCCGGTTTTCTGCCCGACCTTATCGCCTACAACCCCAGCCCGGAGCGCGGCGGCGACGGCGGCAACTGGAACGAACGCAACACCAAGCCGAGCCTGGCGGCCTGGGCGGTGATGGAGGTCTATCGCGTCACCGGCGATAAGGGCTGGCTGGCGGAGATGTACCCGAAGCTGATGGCCTACCATGACTGGTGGCTGCGCAACCGTGACCACAACGGCAATGGCGTGCCGGAGTATGGCGCCACCCGCGACAAAGCGCACAATACCCCCGACGGGCGCATGTTGTTCACCGTCAAGCGCGGGCAGCGCGAGCAAACGTTGGCCGGCCTCGACAATTACGATCGCATCGTGCGCGAGGGGCGGTACGACAGCATCGAGATCCCGGCGCAGACCGCCGCCTCCTGGGAGTCGGGCCGCGACGACGCGGCGGTGTTCGGCTTTATCGATCCGGATCAATTGGCGCGCTACGTAGCACAGGGTGGCAAACGCGAAGACTGGCAGGTGAAATTCGCCGAAAACCGCGCGCCGGACGGCACGCTGCTCGGCTACTCATTGCGGCAGGAATCGGTGGATCAGGCCAGCTACATGTACAGCGACAACCGCTACCTGGCGGAGATGGCCGATATTCTGGGCCGCGGCGCCGAAGCCGCCGCCTTCCGCGCCAAAGCCGACCGGCTGGCGGCCTACATCAACACCTGCATGTTCGACAAGCAAAGCGGTTTCTTCTATGACATCCGCATCGAAAGCCGGTCGTTGGCCAATGGCTGCGCCGGCAAACCGATCGTCGAACGCGGCAAAGGGCCGGAAGGCTGGTCGCCGCTGTTCAACGGCGCCGCCAGCCAGGCGCACGCCGATGCGGTAGTCAGGGTGATGAAGGATCCGCGCGAGTTCAATACCTACGTGCCGCTTGGCACCGCGGCGCTGACCAACCCGGCGTTCGGCGCGGATATCTACTGGCGTGGCCGCGTGTGGGTCGATCAGGTGTATTTCGGTCTCAAGGGCATGGAGCGCTACGGCTATCGCGATGACGCGGTGGCGATGGCGCAGGCTTTCTTCCGCCACGCCGACGGCCTGGTCGCCGACGGGCCGATCCGCGAGAACTACAACCCGCTCACCGGCACGCAGCAAGGCGCACCGAACTTCTCCTGGAGCGCGGCGCACCTGTACATGCTGTATAACGACTTCTTCACGCAATAAGCCACAGCGGCCACCGCCATCGTTGCCCGGCGGTGGCCCGCGTTTATGAGCGGATCGGGATCACCAGCACGTCGATATTCAGCTGGTTGATGGCGTTGCGGGTGGAAGAAAACAGATTGCTCCACAGATCGTGGTGATGGCCGAACACCAGCAGATCGATGTTCTTATCCACGACTGCCGTGCGCAGTTCGTCAACGAAGCCGCCGCGCCCAATAATCACTTCCGCGATCGGGTAATTGACGTTTTGCGTGGTGGGCTCCAGCTCTTTGCGGATCTTCTCTTCGAACGGCACGCCGTTATCGCTGCGCTCCGAAAAACCGATCGCCGCGTGGTAGGTGTCGTAGTGAACGTCGACATAGATCAGCGAGAGTTTGGCCTGCAGCGCCTCCGCCAGCCGCGCCCCCTTTTCGACCAACCGTTTGCCGTCATCGCTCAGATCGGTGGCGATGACAATATGGTGATAACACATAGCGCCTCCTGTCATGGACTCGGTAGAGCCGAGGCTCCGATATCACGTCAGGGCATATCGTTATGGTTAATTTTAGTTCAGAAATGGCGCGTACGACGGGTGGCGATGCGGTGGGAAAGCCCCGTTGCCGGGGCTGAAGGCAAAAATTACTTCTCGCGCTGCGCCTCAAACCAGACGTTGCACAGCGACAGGATCAGCGTGTTGGCGTCTTTCACCAGCACGTTATCGCCGGGCACCCCATCGGTGCCCTGATCGGTAATGCCTTTGATGGTGGTATCCGCATGCTGAATGGCCACGCGTTCGACCGACGGCGTGCTGATGCCCAGCATCGGGAAATCGATGTAGGAACTGCTGCCGGCGTTGTCCTCGACAAACTCCTGCGCTTCTACGGTGCTGACGGTGGCCCCTTCGCTTTTCAGCGCCGTGCCGTTCCAGCTGAATGCATCCGCTTTGTAGCTGATTTTGCCGCCGATCAGGCTCTGCGCCTGCTGTTGATCCCAGCAGCCGGTGGTCTGGGTCGGCACAATTTTACTGACGCGCCAGTTGCCCAGCAGCTGTTTGGGGATCGGCCCGGTATCGCTCTCCGCCGCCCGAACCTGAGTCGCCGAGACGCAGGCCAACACCACCAGCGGCAACAGCGCCTTGCTCCAAGTGTTCAATCGCATTGTCTTTTCCTTCGTTTCAGTACCCAGTCTGCCCTCGCAGGCCAACGGTTATCATAATAAGCCCGCCGATTCGCCGTCAAAACAATCCGCACCGCGCCAGGCGGCGGCCGCTCATAGCTAATCGCTATGAGTCATAGTGAATCAGTATTTTGTTTTAGCCCAGCGATTACCTACAGTCACTGCCACTATTCTGCCCGCCAAAATTAGCAGGCAATGTTGACAAGGACCCTGGGAAAATGACATTTACGCTGAAAAACCTCACCCTGGCGCTGGCCGCCGCCGGCACGCTGCTGCTGACCGCCTGCGGCCCGACGGCACAGGACGATCACCACATCAAGGTCGGCATCAGCGCCGGCATCGATCAGTCGCTGTGGGCGGTGGTGCAGAAAGTGGCCAAGCAGAAATACGATCTGGACGTGGAGGTGGTGACCTTCAACGACTACGTGCTGCCGAACGAAGCGCTGAACAACGGCGATCTGGACGTCAACGCCTTCCAGCACAAGCCGTATCTGGACAAACAGATGCAGGAGCGCGGCTACAAGCTGGCGGCGGTAGGCAACACCTTCGTCTACCCGATCGCCGGCTATTCGAAGAAGATAACCGCACTCAGCCAACTGCCGGACGGCGCGCAGGTGGCGGTGCCGAACGATCCGACCAACCTGGGCCGCTCGCTGCTGCTGTTGCAAAAACAGGGGCTGATTACTCTGAAAGACGGCGTCGGCCTGCTGCCGACCGCGCTGGACATCGTCAGCAACCCGAAAAAGCTGAAGATCGTCGAGATTGAAGCGCCGCAGCTGCCGCGCGCGCTGGACGACCAACAGGTGACGCTGGCGATCATCAACACCAACTATTCCAGCCAGATTGGCCTGTCGCCTGCCAAGGACGGACTGTTTGTCGAGGACAAAAACTCGCCGTACGTCAACATCTTCGCCAGCCGCATCGACAACAAAGACAGCGAGAAAGTGAAGGATCTGGTCAAGGCCTATCAGACCGATGAAGTGGCGGCCAGCGCCACCGAAATCTACAAGGGCGACGCCGTCAAAGGCTGGTAATGCCTCGCGTAGGGCCCGTGGCGCCCGGCCACGGGCCCTGCCAACCTCAGCCGCGCTGGATGGAAACGCCGCCGTCCACCAGCATCGCGGTGCCGGTGACGAATGAGGAGGCGTCAGACGCCAGATACAGCGCCGCCTGTGCGATCTCCTCCGGCATCGCCAGCCGCTTCAGCGCGTGCAGTTCGGCCACCTGCGCCAGCGCTTCCGGGGTATTGCTCATCTGCCGCCCCATCGCCGTGTCGGTGCCCCCCGGCAGCAGCGCGTTCACCCGAATGCCGCGCCCGCCGAACTCCACCGCCAGCGCCTGCGTCAGGCCGATCAGCCCCGATTTGCTGGCCGCATAGGCCGCCGTACCGGGAAACGCCGCGGTGTGGCCGACGAACGTGGAGGTGAAGATCACCGAGCCTGCGCCGCGCGCCAGCATGGCGGGGATTTGATATTTGGCGCTGTAGTAAGCGCTGGACAGATTGGTTTCCAGCACGTCGCGCCATTCTGACGCGCTGTGCGCCAGCGACGGCCACAGCGGCCCCAACGTGCCGGCGTTGTTGAAGGCGATATCCAGCCCGCCGAACTCATCGACGGCCGTCGCCGTCAACCGTTCGGCGAAGGCTTCGTCGCGCACGTCACCGGCTACCGCCAACGCCCGGCCGCCCTCGCGCCGAATGTCCTCTACCAGCTCGGCCAACAGCGGCTCACGCCGCGCGCCCAACACCAGCGCTGCGCCCTGCCGGGCAAACAGCAGCGCCGCCGCTTTGCCGATCCCCGAACTGGCGCCGCCGATCACCGCCACCTTGCCGTTTAATGCGTTCATCGCCCATCCTCTCGCTGTTTAAAGATCCTCAGTGTGAGGCAAGATTCGGCGCCGCGCTGGCCGCAAGCGGACATGTAACTGGCGCCAATAAAAAAGGCGCTGCAAGCAGCGCCCCGGCAACGCGAACCTCGCGGTTAACTCACGGCCTGGCCGCATACTTCTGCATCGTGGCCGGCGTCACCAGCTCGAACGGGATCCAGTAATACGGCTCGAGCTTTTCACCGTTGATCATGCGCTGCGTCACATCGACCGAGGCCTTGCCCTGGCCGACCGCGTCCTGGAACACCGTGACCTGCATCTTGCCGGAGGCCAGCGCCTTGAGGCCGTCCGGCGTGGCGTCGATGCCGCCGATCAGCACTTTCTTGTCCGCCTTGCCCGCCTGCTGCAGCGCCATGATCGCGCCGATCGCCATCTCGTCATTGTTGGCAGCGACGATGTCGATCGCTTCGCCGTTGGTCAGCCAGTTCATCATCAGATCCATGCCTTCACTGCGTGAATAGTTGGCGCTCTGTTTCTGCACCACCTTCATTTTCGGGTATTTGGCCACCACCTGCTCCACGTCTTTGGTGCGCTGCAGCGCGCCGGCGTCGGTCAGGTTGCCGATCATTACCGCCACGTTGCCCTGATAGTTGGCCAGCCGCGCCAGCTCTTCCATCTGCAGCGTGCCGGACTCCCGCTCGTCGGAGCCGACGAACACCACGCCCTGCGGCAGTTTGGCGTCGCCCGGCGTGCGGTTCACGTACACCAGCGGCACGCCGGCGGCCTGGACCATTTTGGTCATGACCGGGGTGCTGGCCGAGTTGACCGGATCGACGATAATCGCGTCCACCCCGGCGCTGATAAAGCTCTGCACCTGATCGGTCTGGCGGCCGACGTCGCCGCGCGCGTCTTCGAACTGTACGGTAATGCCGCGCGCCTTAGCCTCCTTGTCGATCGCCTGGCGGATAATGGTGAGGAAGTTCTGGTCAAAATAGGCCATCGATACGCCGATGGTTTGCGCCCATGCCGGCGCGGAAGCGCACAGCGCCACCGCCAGCCACAGCCCTTTCAGAAAGTTCATGATGTGTCCCCCGGGTAAAAAAACGCCGCCGGCCCACCTTGGCGCCGGCGGCAATTCACGGCAATCAGTGTTTTTTGCGGTTGCGCCGCATGTCGATAGACACGGCGGCGACGATAATCACGCCTTTGATGATGTCCTGAATGTAAGAATCGACGCCGATAAAGGTGAAGCCGCTTTTGATAAGGCCGAGGATCACCGCGCCGATCAGCGTGCCGGTGATGCGCCCGACGCCGCCCATCAGGCTGCTGCCGCCGATCACCGCCGCGGCGATGGCGTCCAGCTCGTACGACATCCCCATGCTCGACTGGCCGCTGCTGACGCGCGCCGCCAGCACCACGCCCGCCAACCCCGCCAGGCCGCCGGCGATGGTGTAAACCGTCACCAGGTACTTATTGACGTTGATGCCGGAGACCCGCGCCGAGGTCATGTTGCCGCCGATGGCGTAGATGTATTTGCCGTAGCGGGTGTGTTTGAGCGCGATGTGGAAGATCACTGCAATCACCAGGAAGATGATCACCGGCATCGCGCCCTGGCCGATTGACGTGAAGCCGTCCGACAGGAAGCTAACCGGATTGCCCTTGGTGTAGTACTGCGCCAGACCGCGCGCCGATACCATCATCCCCAGCGTGGCGATGAACGGCGGAATGCCGGTGCGGGTGATCAGGAAGCCGTTGATAAAGCCGCAGACGATGCCCACCCCAATCCCGGCGCCGATCGGGATCGCCGCCGGCAGATCGAGCAGCCCCGGGTACATCGGCGAGATGCTGTCCGAGGTCTGCGCCAGGCTGGCCGCCACCACCGCGGTCAACGCAATCAGCGAACCGGATGAGAGATCGATGCCGGTGGTGATGATGACCTGGGTGACGCCCACCGCGATGATGCCGATGATCGCCACCTGCAGCACGATCAGCAGCAGGCGGTTCGGGTTAAGCAGGAACGACTGATCGCGCATGTACCAGCCGAGGATTTCGAAGATCAGCGCGATGCCGATCATCACGATGAAGATACCGGTGTCCTTCGGCATTTTGCCGCTCAGCCCGGAGAACAGCCCTCCCTTGCCCATTGAATCGGCGGAGAGCGGCTTCTCAATCTTTACGTTACTCATGATGTTCACCCTTCGTTATTCTGAGGCCAGCGCCAGGATCTTCTCCTGGTCCGCGTCGTCTTTGTCCAAAATGCCGGTAATGCGGCCGCCGTGCATCACCATCACCCGGTCGCTCATGCCGAGGATCTCCGGCAGTTCGGAGGAGACCAGAATGATGGCGACGCCGCGGTTGGCCAGTTCGCTGATCAGGCGGTAGATTTCCGCTTTCGCCCCCACGTCGATGCCGCGCGTCGGTTCGTCGAGGATCAGGATTTTCGGCTGCGCCAACAGCCAACGCGCGATCAGCACCTTCTGCTGGTTGCCGCCGCTGAGGTTATTGATGATCTGATCCATGGTCGGCGTTTTGATGTTGAGCTTTTTGATCTGATCCATGCAGTCTTTGGCCATCTGCACATGGCTGACGAAACCGTTCTTGCCGATGTATTCCGACAGGTTGACGATGCTCATGTTCTCGACCACCGACAACACCAGAAACAGGCCGGATTTCTTGCGGTCTTCGGTGAGAAACGCCA
>Ga0308162_1000629_pt1 | contig 34631 bp, 32 predicted proteins | sample PhySR2_FD_201370 | JGI IMG/M metagenome (GOLD analysis project Ga0308162, IMG submission 201370) | Phyllosphere microbial communities from UC Gill Tract Community Farm, Albany, California, United States - DLSLS.R2 | ecosystem: Host-associated > Plants > Phyllosphere > Unclassified | place: USA... | reverse complement strand
TTATCAAAGCCGTTGACGGCCTGCGGCCTTTACGGTTTAATGCGCCCCGTTGCCCGAATAGCTCAGTCGGTAGAGCAGGGGATTGAAAATCCCCGTGTCCCTGGTTCGATTCCGGGTTCGGGCACCACTCTTCAGAGCCTGTTCGTTAAGGGTTGAGATCCTTAACGGGCAAGACAGAGGGTCCCCTTCAGCCATAAGTCGGTAAATATGCCTTACCGAACCTTTGTTGAACACGGGACTTTAAAGTCCGGAGGATGTTACTAGCATCCTCCGGACTTCTCACATCCATTAAAAACACTTCAGCAACGTATTTACCCGTTCTTCAGCCTCTCTGTCAAGATAATGTAAATAAATCCTTCGTATTTTTTCCATTTTCTAAATCAGTCAGTTAGATTTGACTTAAGATTAATCCTACGCCACATCCAGCTCCTCAATCACGCTTCTTACCCTCTCAATATCGCTTTCCACGTACTGCAGCGTTACTGTCGGTGTCGAATGCCCCAGAAGATCCTGTGCCATTTTGAGGTTGCGATCGGGAAGTTTCATAAGGTTCGTCGCTATCGTGTGTCGGAAGCGGTGCGGGCTGACCACGAACCCGCACTCTTTAGAAAGTCGCCTGAAAAAAGCGCGGAGTGGCGGATTGTCCATGTTCTCACAGACCTCATTTCTCCGGCCGTCAAACCGTGAGAGGTTGAAAAGCTGATCTTCCATTTTGGCTCCCCTTTCAAGTGAGAGGTTGTACAACCTTTCGAGGCGGGGGCGCAGCTGGCTGGTTACCGGAACCCTGTGCTCGCGATGATTTTTTGCACCCTCTGGCCTGAGACTGATCCAGTTATGAGTGAGATTCACATCGCAGAGCCTGATGTGCAGGAGTTGATTCTGTCTCATGCCTGTCCGGCGTAACGCATCCAGCACTGTGAGCCAGAACCAGCATGGCCGGAGAGCATTTTTACGTACCTGACCTACGCCAATGAATTCATCCTGTTCACGGGCCTCCATGATGAGATAGATTTTTTTTATCTGGGCATCTGTCAGCGTTTTTTTCCGCTTAACATCGGGTCTGGCAATGGCCCCGTTAAACGGATTTTCACGGGGAGAGATATACCCCTTATGAATGGCAAAATTGAAAATTGCCCGCATATGAGTCAGTTTATTATTCCAGGTTATTTTGGACAGTTTTTCATCCGCGATGACTTTCCTTCTCCAGGTCAGTACCATATGATTCGTAACCTTTTCAGGGACTATATCCGGCCCAGCAAACTGAACGAATGTTTTTACGACTTTGCGGTAACTCCATTCTGTTGCCTCACGGAGTGATTTACTGAAGAAATAATCATTCAGTAAGTCATCGAATGTTATGTTATCAGACATGGTAACCTCGTTTTTTATTAACCCTGTAATTACTCTTTTTTGGGAAAGAGCCATTTGCTGTCTGAAAGACAGCTTCCTTTCTTTAAAATAATGTCAGACTTAATCATGTAGCCCGACAGTTTGGTGAACTGACCGCTTTTATCCGGCGAGTCATATTTATGGTAAGAGTAAAGACCCTTACCATTTCGTGAGTGATGAAGGCCCAGTGATTCAAAGTTTTTCTGCAGCTTGTTTTTTTCGTATTTATTTTCTGGCTGCGAGGAAATAAACCGGAAAAACACATCGGGCGATATCATAAAAATAAAACCGGAAAGCATATGCAGAAGACTGTCGGACTCATTGATGGTAACTTTTCCGGCCTCCACGCTCTCCCGCAGCCAGTCCAGAAAAACGTTGCCCTCAGAGGCTTCACTGTCGCCCGCCGGCTTCCCGTCTTCCGTTTGCTCCTGCTTCGCTGACTCAGCAGTTTGTACGGCTGATAAGACGGGTGCATCCCCTTTAGCCATCAGGTCCAGTACCGAAAGTAAATCCACTCCCTGTTTGATTTCTGAATCTTCCTTTTCATTTTCACTCTCTGAACCATACTCAGGCGCTTCGCTCCCGCTGAGAGCAGACTGCAGCGCGGAGTGCAGTACCGGTAACTCAGGTTCTTCTGTTCCTGGAGCGGTCTCCTCTCCGGCTGCCTGTGAGGAAGTATACGTTACCGCTTCACTTTCAATTGGCTCTGAAACATTTACTGAAATGATGTGACTCGACAAAAGGACAGGTGCGTTATCTGCTAATTTTGGGGCATTATCAGCATGTTGCATATCCGGCGTGGGGTTTACAGAATACGTACCAGTAATATCTGAAAGACCACCCATTTCCAGACCCGCCCCCTCCCTCGCCTGCATGATGATGCTGTAAAGCACACCGGCACCGGCACGCTCACCCGACAGAAACTGAAGAAGACAGCGTGACGCATCCGGCCACTGGTGAAGCCACAGCATACCGGTCTCAGGCAGCAGCTTTGCCGCCATGTACTGACCTGTCAGGGCCGGAGCCCGGGCACTCTTTGCGGGCCGGACCCGCCACGGGCCGTCAGGCCTGTGCAGCCCCGGATACCAGATTTTTCCGGACTGCGTCGCGCCTTCCACCTGCGTCAGCCAGGGCAGATGATGAAACAGGCCTGCCCAGAATACCGCGCAGACCCAGCCCGGTGCCTGTGTAGACTGCTCTTCAGATGTGGCACCGGGCGGCAGCATCATTCCCCTGACGAGCCTGACTGCCCGCACTGCCACTCCGAGGCTCAGGTCGCCAAAACCCCCCGGCGACGAATATGCTCCCTTCCATGCGGCCGGGCAGTCCTGCACACGCTCAAGCATCGTCTGCGCAGGCTTCAGCCACCATGCCCCGGTAACGGACTGTGAAAGCGGGCTGTTATCCGCCAGCATTCTGACAAGCCTGCGTCGCTCCTCCGTCAGCATGAGCGTGCTGCCCTCAAGTACCGGGCGAAACGCCACCTCTCTGACGACCGTATCCACCGGCTGCTCTGAATGCCTGTTGTTTCCCCGCCCCGTCAGCCACTTCATCACCCGCTCCATCGACACCCGCTCTTTATCTGAAATGACGTAACGCTAAGAGACGGGGCTACATTTGCAACGTTAATCCTGGATTTAGTGCAGAGAGATATTCTGCTTGCGTTAATTTTCAGGAACGGATTCAGGATTAACGGCGGACGGTTTTAACGTCCCGTGCTTTTCTTGCGCAACCTTTCTTTAATTAAACTGAACACACTCATGCAGCAACGTCTGGTAGCGCTGTACCTTCTTCTGTGGCTGACTCTGTCTGGCATCATCAGCCTTTATATTTCATCCGGCTGTGACGCATTCTTTTTTATGTGGCTGCTTACGGCACTCTTTCCGTTTCTGCTCAGACCCCTCAACTGGCTGACCCGTCAGCTGCTCAGGAAGCCCTGCATGCTGAGCCGCAGAAAACGCATCACCGTTCATCTGTCACCCTGTCAGCCAACCGTCGGACTCACGCCTGAGCGCGTGAGCTGGTTCTGGTCGGGGGTGTTTGAGTCAACTGAAGCCGCCTTAGCCGGGGGAAAAACCGTCGTGGTTGCTTCGCACCTTCTGACGCCTGCCCGTGCGGCCAGGCTCAGGACATACCTGAAGGTGCGGGGCTGGTCTTACCGCAGCAGGCTCACCAGTGTCCCTTTCCGGGATTCAGCCCGCGCGCTGATGCAGCTGGAAATCCTCTTCCGGCAGTGGCACTGGCGCTGTCCGTCCCGGACCCGGTGGCCGGTGATGCTGCTGAAAAAAACTTCTGAACCGGAAAAATAATTTCGGGTGTTAAGTCACGAAGGGAATGTTCACACTGATTACACACATGTATTCGATCTGAACGATCGAAATATCGCGTTATACAACACGCGCTTTCGCCAGGTACTGTATTCACACCGAATACAGAAAAGATTAACAAAATATTTTCTCATTCAGCCAACACCAGGGCCTTTATGAAACGCATGAACCTGACAGAAATTCTGTCCCGCGTCGCCTTAGAGCAGACCGATGAGCAGAAGCAGCTGCTTGAGCAGTTTGCGGAAGGGAAGAAAACCGTAAGTCCGCCAGTGACCATTCGTTTCCGGCCGGCATCACGGGAATTTGTGAATCAGGTATCACATAAACTCGGCATCTCCGTTTCAGAGCTGGTCAATGTGATTGTTGAGGGCGTCATGACAGAAACCACAGCGCCCCACAGAGCCTCGGTAAACCGCGTTTATGAGCGCTTCTGGCACCTGATGGACCGCCACAGCCTTGATGTGGCGCAGGTGGCCACGCTGCTCTCTGAGCTGAACATCGGCATGAGTGTGCTTGAAAACCGGGAGCGCACGCTTGATCACCTTACCCTGCCTGTGCTGGAGCAGCTTGCGTCATGGTTCGGTGTTCAGTCCGGCTGGCTCGCTGGAGAAGACATCTTTCCGGTTACGACCGTGGTACTGCGTGACTTCTGGCAGGCAGCTGAATGCCTTCTGCCGCATAAAGATGCAGTGATTAATTCCTTACGTTTTTACAGACGTCAGCATGACACAGGTGAGCCAGCACTAAATTTCAGCCACGAGATGGTAATCACAGCGACGCGGGATAAATATATCAATGGCGTGTACTTTGAAAGTAATTATTTAACCGGCGTGGTCCCTTTTGCGGTCAGCAATGAATCAGAGATAAACGCTTTTCTCTCTTTCTGTGAATTACTGCGGTTAAAAGGAAGGATTGCTCAAATTTCATGTCGCAAATTACCGGGCAGGATATTTGACAGTCTGAGAGAGGGCTCTGAGTTGCCGTTTTCGGTCTCATCCGTCACTGATGAAAGTATTATGGGCAAGCTCAGACCAGTGCAAAATTTCATGTGGAGCGATGAGGAGCGGATACCTTTCCTAAACCCGGAATTTCATATCACGCCTGAATGGGAAGATTATCTGAAACAAGTCATGAGTTTCGGTTAAACGTATTTAAATAAAAAAATCGGCCTGTTTATTTAATTGGTGCGTCAGCACCAGGGAAACCCCTTTGTCAAAAACAAGAAAAGGAAATAAATGATGAAAGCAAAACTGTTAACCCGCAGCATCATTCTGGCATTAATGGCTTCAGCCATGCCGTCAGTGAATGCTGCAACAACCTGGACCGAAGCGCGTAACGACGCCATGGGGGGAACCGGCGTGGCCTCTTCCGGTTATCTTGCCGCTGCACTGGCCAACCCCGCGCTGATGACCCGCCACGATGCCGGTGACGACGTCGGGCTCATCCTGCCGGGCGCGGGGGCACAAATCAGCGATCGGGATAACCTGCGTGACGGACTGGACAGGGTAAAAAGCACCTTTGACGACTTCCGCGATTCAGCGGGCACCGGCAACAGCTCACGACAGGCGGCCGCGCTGAAACAGGCCCTGCAGGACGTCGACGGCGACAGCGGGCATGCCAGTGCCGGGCTTTCTGCGGTGATTGCCATTCCCAATGACACCCTCCCTTTCGCCTTTGTGGCCAGAGGCTGGGGACAGGCGAAGGTCCGCACCGAAATCACACAGCGTGACCTGGCGTATCTCGATGCGGCACAGAGCGGCATTTTCTCACCGACACAGACGGATATTGACCAGATGACCTCCCGGGCGCAGGGCGTTGCCGCACTGGTCACGGAATACGGTATCGCCGCAGCGCATCAGTTTACCCTGGCTGACATGCCGGTTTCTGTCGGTATCACGCCAAAGGTCCAGCGCGTGGATACCTGGAACTACAACGTTTCCGTCGGTAACTACAGCACGTCAGATTTTCGCAGCGGCGACTGGAAGCGTTCCGAAAACGGCGCAAACGTCGACGTCGGCTTTGCGGCTCAGCTGACGCCCGAGTGGACAGTCGGACTGACCGGACAGAACCTTGTGGCGCGTAACATCAGTACGCGTGAGATCAACGGCATTACGGACACGTTCCAGATCCGCCCGCAGGCGACTGCCGGCACGGCGTGGAGCAATGGTTTTGTCACGCTGGCCACAGACGTTGACCTGACACCGGCCAGCGGTTTTGCCTCAGATGAAAAAGTGCAGTATGCCGGCGTGGGTGCCGAGCTGAATGCCTGGAACTGGGCGCAGCTACGTGCCGGTTACCGCGCAGACATGTGCAACAGCGATCGCAGCATGTTTACCGCAGGTGTAGGGATTTCACCCTTCAACGTCGTGCATCTCGACCTGACCGGCATGGCCGGCACAGACCGCAGCTATGGCGCTGCCGCGCAGCTTTCTTTCACTTTCTGATTTATGAACAACGCGGGCTGCCGGGTGCAGCCCGCCTGTTAACCGGAGAATAGCATGTCAAAAAAAGCCCTAAATCTGTCTGCCATTGTGCTGGCGACCACGCTTACAGGTTGCAGCAGCTTCATGAGCAGTATCGGCCAGTTTGGTTCGCTTAATGACGGCCATCCAATGCCTTCAGACGTAAAAGACCAGACAACAGCGCAAAAACGTAATCAGGTCAGTGATGCCTACGGCCCCATTGCCATACCGGCCGATACAGTGGCGATGCGTCTGAAAGAAAAGTTTGGCTTCGTATCAGACGGGGATGTGGCTGCCGCACACAACAGCGGCCAGGGGAATGCGGGCTGGTCAGCCTCAGCCATTTCAGAGGGCACCAGCTGGTCGGCAGAGCCCGGCAGTTATTACCGAATGTCCAGGAACTGGGCCGGAAATGACAGGCTGACTATTGAGGTTCGCCGGACGTTCAAAGGCACGGGTGCCACCGGCAACAAAGCCGGGAGCTTTGTTGTATCAACGTATATCTCATCAGATCCGAAGCACGTCACTGATGCATGGACGAAACGACTTTTCAGTCAGATTCATGCGGCAGCTCGCGGTGAAGCGTAATAATGCTGTCAGCCGGCACTGGATTGTCTGGTGCCTCAGAACCATGAAGGTGCATGCCAGCTATAAGGTGAACTGCTATGATTCAGTAAATCTAAGTTATGGTGACCATTAAATTTTGGAGTTGTTCACTATCGCTTAAAACAGGATTTTAACTGAAATATTCTTACCATTACTAAGGGAAGCCCAAATTAGTTTAAAATAAAAAACGATTAAAATCATGTGGATGGAAAAATTTCACTTCTGTGCATACAATTATATTGATAAATATAAATTATCAAATTATAAATAGCATCTAAAAAGTGACACACTGATTGTCATCTCAAGGTTATCAAATAATCACACAAGGAATCTATTCATGGCTATTGTTGCAAGAGGAATGTTAATTACTGAAGCTTATCGAGATTTTAAAGGTGGTAAATTTATAGTTAATAGAAAGTACCAAAGAAAACTAGTCTGGACTATAGGAGAAAAACAAAAACTTATAGACAGTATAATGAAAGGTTATCCGATTCCATTGATTTTATTAGCCCATACTAAAGATGATAAGTATGAAGTGATTGATGGGATGCAGAGACTAGATGCTATTTTTAGTTTTATTGACAATAAATTTCCACTAGAAGACGGCCGATACTTCGATGTAAATGAGTTTCAGACATCAAAACTCTATAATTCAAGTGGGTTACCTGAAGGCTCTATTTTACTAAGCCAAAAAGAATGTGCTGACATAACAGAGTATCAACTTGCAGTAACAGTTTTCCCTATTGAAGATGAAAGCTCTGTAACAGATATTTTTGGAAGGATAAACTCTGGAGGGAGACAGCTCAGCAGCCAAGAAAAAAGACAAGCAGGTGTTGATAACAAGTTGTCTAATTTTATCAGAAAAATTTCATCAACTTTAAGGATGGATATCACTGATGACGTTATAGAGTTATCAAAGATGCCATCAATAAGTATTGATGGTGTTAAAAAAAGTGATAAGCAGGGATATGGTATTAATGCTGAAGATACATTTTGGGTGCGCCAAGGTATTCTAACTTCTAAAGACCTTAGAGATTCTGTAGATGAACAAATAATCGCGGATATTTCTGCATCTATCTTATTGAAAACCCCTTTTGCTTCAAGTAAGGAAAATCTCGATGAGTTGTATGATATAAACTCATCCTCTTCTCAATCTGTAATAAATGAACTAATTGCCTATAGGGAATCGAAGTTAGAAGAAGAGATAAACACAACAATTTCTACTATTCTTGATGTAGTGAATAACATAGATAAAGGAAAATATGCTTTCAAAAATCTTGTGATCCCAGAAGGCAAAGCTAGCTCATCAAGGACCCCATTTTATACCGTTTTCATGGCTTTTCACCGTTTAATCGTTGGTGAAGGAAAAAAGCCAAAAAATTATTCTGGTATCGGTGAAGCTTTGAGTGGTTTAAACGAGAAATTAGCTAAAGATAAACACCATGTTACTGTGGAAGATCGCAATCATAATATTAGACTGACTTACGGCCTGCTAGCTGATCATTTTGTAATCTCCTCTCCTAGTTTGGTAGGCCATGGGCAAGGTTTAATTATTGAATTTGAAGCTTCATTAAGTAGATCAAAAATCGAAACTGCTCGGTACGAGATGAAGCAAGGAATTCTCAATTTAGATGGCAAGGGTAAGATAAACACTGATCTTTTAGAAAAAATCAACGAAATAATTTGCAGCATGGCGAATATTGGACCTCATAGCTCCGGTGGTAATATATTCATCGGAATTGCTGATGATGATAATGATGCCAAGACAATTGAAAAAACATATGACGTCGAAAGAACGGAGTTCAGGGGTAGATACATATTTGGCGTTGAGAGAGAATGTGAGAAGCTTGGTTTCGATCTTAATCAATATATGACAAAAATAGTTGATAGCATCAAAAACTCTAAACTTTCACCTGAGGTCAAGGCTGACGTACTCACTAACATAGATAATGTAGTATATGATAATAAAACAATAATTTGGATTAAAGTGCCACCTCAGAGAGTTATGGCTTGGATGGGTGAAAATACTTTTCACAGAGAAGACTCAAGAACTTTGCCAGCTAGCTCAAGAATTGCAACAACTATTAATAGCAGATTTATATAAAAAATATAAATTAAGAGAGAACTATAAATTCTCTCTTAATCACACTTAGTCTATTATAACCTCGCAAGTGGAACGTCGCTCCAGCGTGTAGTATAAGACGGTGACAGCATCTCACGCTTCATCTGCCATGCCGGCGCTGTTCCGCGGCCGGCAAACCAGATATTCCCCATCCCGGTCTGATTAATATGATCAATCACCTGCATCAGAGGCTTACTGTTGGCTCTGGGTTGAACTTCGTCAAAAAGGTTGAGCTGTGCAACACCTGAGGGAGTGAAATCGTTCAGCATAACGCCTGCTTTCGCATAGCGATGGCCGCTTATCCATACACGATCAAGAGCTCTCATTGCAGCTTCAATAATGTCTCTCGAATCCTGACTGGGCGACATCAGTGTCTCTGAAGCCACGTTACCGTAGTAAGTCTCCCCGGGCGAAAAAGGTGAGGTTTTGATGAATGCACAAACCTGTCTGCAGTATTGCTTTTCTCCCCTCAATTTAGTGGCTGCCCGTTCGGCGTGCTGACAAATTGCCTGCCTCATTTGTTCATACTCTGTCACCCTTTCGCCAAACGATCGAGAGCACACTATCTGCTGCTTTGCCGGCGGCGCTTCTTCCAGACTGATACAGCTCTCGCCGTTCAGCTCACGCACCGTGCGCTCCAGTACTACGCTGAAGTGTTTGCGGATCATTGCAGGATTTGCGCGGGAGAGCTCCAGTGCGGTTGTAATTCCCATGCTGTTCAGTTTTTTGGCAATGCGCCTGCCGACTCCCCAGACCTCCTCAACGGGCTGGCGGGCAAGCATCTTCTCAGCCCGGACGTGCGACGTGATGGCCAGCACACCACCAAACTGGGGCCACTCCTTGCTGCTCCACTGGGCTGATTTTGCAAGCGTTTTGGTTTTGCCAATACCCACACCAACCGTAAGGCCGGTATGTTCACGCACACTGCGCCGGACTTCTCGGCCAAACGTCTCGAATTCCGTGCAAAAATCGATTCCACGGACGTCCAGAAACATCTCATCAATCGAATACTGTTCCACGCGAGGTGACAGACCCTCTAAAACGCTCATTACCCTGTTCGACATCGAGGCGTACAACGCATAATTAGAGCTAAATGCATGAATTTTAACAGGGAAATTTTCATTTTTAATCTTAAACCAGGGTTCGCCCATTCGTACATATTTTTTACTTTCAGCACTACGGGCGATGACGCAACCATCGTTGTTACTCAAGACGACGACAGCCTGGTTACGCAAATCAGGTCTGAAGACTTTTTCACAGCTCGCATAAAAGCTGTTTACGTCCACAATGGCGAACATCACTCACCCCGGGTCTTATGAATAAACGAGGTAACCACCCCGAAAATCTGTAGCGTTTCCGGATCGGGATATATGGGAGGAAAGGAAGGATTCATCGGCTGAAGCGTCAGCCTGGGGCGGAGCAGCAGGCGTTTTACGGTAAACTCGCCCTCAATCTCAGCAATGACAATGTCGCCGTGCCGGGGAGATTCGGCCTTGTCGACCACCATTAAATCACCGCTGTTGAGACCAATATCTGTCATAGACTGCCCGGAGGCGCGGACAAAAAACGTGGCAGCAGGACGCATGACACAATATTCGTTGAGGTCTAACTCGCGCTCAACGTAATCCTGAGCAGGGCTGGGAAAACCTGCCTGACAGGTTTCGAGGAAAAGTGGTGCAGCTATCGAGATCGGGGATAGCGGGTATTTGTATAAAGTGAGCATGTCATGGTACCTCCTGTTTTTACTGTTTATATATACAGTATTATCGGGTGAGTGCATGACAGTCAACGATGCTATAGTCAGTTTTTTGTAGTGTGCTGATATTCGTGAAATTTTACCGGAGAGGCACTTTCACTGTCTGGCATGCAGCATCGTTGCTTCCCCCGACAATCAAAGCTCACATTCCCACCAATCTGTCAACGGGGTAAATTAGACCGTTCCTCATGACTTAAATTTTCTGTAAGGTATTTTTGAACAGAAAAAAGAAGCGATTTAATTAATCAAAGCAATCTCCATCCACATTATTAAAGCCCTGTCAAGGTACGATAAGTACCCTTCAAAAGGATAAAGATTATTGGTAATGTGATTTTGACACAGAAGATGAGTTATCTGTTTCTTGATGAGATTCCGGAACCGACAAAGTTCAGTACAACTTACCGATATAGGGGCTGCAGGATATGGAAATAAAAAAGGCCAAAAGCACGCTAATGCTTTCAGCCTTTCGCACACCAGAAGGTGTTTTTTATCAGAAGTGAAATTCATTGCCGAACTGCACTACTGTATGTTTCGCGACCTCATTGTAGAGGCAGATTCGGCTCGAAGTAAAGAGACTATAGTGGAGGGCAATTATGCTCAGACACCTCTTTTTTGACCGCAATGGAAACGTCAGACCTTATCTGACTCCACTGGTTTGGATCAGCAAAGTCGCCTTAAGTTCGCTGTTTAAGTGGCTTCTGGATCGTTTTATTAAGTAGTAAAAAAGGGGGCAAATGCCCCCTTTTGTCTGTAAATTAAAGCTCTCATTTGATTATCAGACTGCCGCTTGTTTCTGGTCAAGCAGCCTCTGCACTCTTATCTTCGCTCTTTTTGACATGCTTCTGCAGTCGTCGTGACCATCCTTCCCAGTAATGTACCGGGGTAAGCAGAACCCGTCGCCGTTCGTCACATAATGCATTTCCGATAACAACTTCACCGGGTATGCCGCAGAGCGACAGCTGGATATAGGCCATGCCCGCCGCCAGTGGATCAATGTCGGTTACCGACACCCACAGATACCGGTGAGGCGAGTAACCTGCCTGCTTTAGCATGCTGGCAAATGCCAGCGTCATGGCGCCAGCGCCGCAGGCCGGTTCAGCAAAAGTGATAAACGGCTTGTCTCTGAACACCTCTTCAGGCTTGCTGAGTTGCGCGCCGAACTGCAGCTGCGCCATCATCAGCGCCACGCTCCACGGAGTAAAATACTGCTCTTTGTCTTTGTCACCGAGCTCCAGCAGCATGTAAATGCGTCCGAGAAAGTCACAAATCTTTTCTTCCAGGCCGTTCACTACACAGGCCAGCAGTCTGGCCATCGATAAAACGTCCTCTTTTTTGTATCTGGCCACGATGGCCATGTATTTCTTTTCACGTTTATCACAGAACTGCAGTCCATTCTGAATCGCAATAACGCTGCAGCTGATGAAGTCGGTAAACACCTGAAGACGCCGGGTGCCCCGGGCGATAGAGTTGAACAGGGAGATGAATTCTTTCTCATGGTCGGTACGGACGCTCATGCGTGTTTCCTCTGAAAAACAGGGGGAACACGCCCGTAAGGGAAACGATGTTCCCCCTTAGGGTGAAAAAGCGGCCACAGCAGATGCTGTGGCCATTGTCTGACAGACCTGAGATACCGGTCTGTCGGTTGGTAACGTCATGCGCGAACGCCGGCGTAGTGTGCAACGGCCGGAGTGGCAGGAGCACCTCCTTCAGCACTGAACTGATACAGACGGGCTCCTTCATTCACAGGATACTGCACCTCATCCTCCGGATAAGGGCCGCTGTCGACGTGGTCACCGCGGTCAAAACAGTTGTAACCCGACGTGCCGGCATCCGGAGACAGCCAGTAGTGACGGATTTCACATTCAAACTTCTGCGACATCTGCCCCATGACTTCCGCCGACGGCGGATACCAGGGAGAAGAGAACGTCAGCTTCAGTGAACCGATATCGTCACGACTACACTCCAGCCGGTGCCCCGCCGGAAACTCCGTCCCGTAGAGCTGGGTATAGAGTTCTGATGTGGTGTTGAGGCCACTGAACAGACCGCTGTCCCCGTTGAGCTCGGTGGCCAGACGTGACGGCATCACCATCAGCATGTCACACGGACAGGTTGTGTCCGGTTTTATACTGAGCCACTCCCAGCGCTCCTGCGGGTCAAACTGACCGCCCGCAGAGGCGACGCCAAACCAGTCGGCGTAATGAACGGCCATAAGCCGGGAGATGGTCTGGCGGGCTGCATGAGGGATACTTTCCCACTTAATGTCGCCGATGCCGGACTGAACCCAGATTTTGTCCATTCGCGAGAGCGTTTTGCCGTCAAGCCAGGCATCCTTCTCAAGCAGTTCCAGGAAATGCTGAAACGCCTGGTTGGGTGATGTGCCGACGCCGGTGCCTGATGAAACCAGTTCCGGATAAGCACGATATTCCGTTGCCTTGACGGGTTTGAGCATACCGGCACAGCCGGCGAGAAACAGCTTTATGGCCTGCCGTATGGCGTGGCGGTAAAGCGGCGCTTCAGTGCCGTTAATCCACGACTGCATGACATCGATGCAGCCAGACTTACCGGTAATTTCCAGACGGTTTTTGCACCATGAAAACATCGTTGTACTCCTCTTCTACGTTTAAAAAAGAGGGCATCTCCCTGAGGAGAGTGCCCTCAGGGGGATGATGGCGACTGACGTCGCCGGGGTTAATTACGCTGCTTCGCTCCGGGTTTCACCCAGCGGCTTCAGCAGGTATTCCGCTGCTTCCCGGGCAAACCGGCAGGCACGGAAAAACGCCTTTTTGTCATTACGTAAAACGCTGAGCCAGCCGTTCAGGTAGCTCTCGTGCTGTACCTCACCAAAAATGCCGAGATGTGCACAGAGAAACGCACTGCCGGTTTCCGCTATCAGCTCCTCAAAAGCGTAAACGGGGTCACCGAACTCTCTTGATGAGGAGGTTATCCCCTCACGATCGAGGCGGCTGCGGTGGCCGGTCGCGTGCACCAGTTCGTGCAGCAGCGTGGACCAGTAGTCTTCAGGTGAACGAAACTGTGACGTTGTAGGCAACACAATCTGATCTGCCCCCGGGCTGTAATACGCCCGGTTCTGCCGGTGAGAAGAGCACTTCACGCCGGTTGCGTTGAGTATCTCCAGAACCTGTTGCTGCTGTACGGTTGAGAATCCCTCAGGGGGAGTATCCGGTTGCATCATCGTGGGTGCATACACCTTATCGGGTAGCCCTTCACACTGCGCAACGTTGAACAGCTGCAGGGGTTTCATCATGGCCAGCTTTTCCATCACCGGCACGCCGTCCCTGAACACCGGACTGTCATTGCCGTCGCGGAGCTGCTTTTCAAACGGTTTGAAGATGATGGCCATTGAGCTGCGCTCGCCTTTTCTGACCTGTCCGCCGGCAGCTTTTGCCTGCTGAAACGTGAGCCAGCGATCGGCGCCGTAACCCGCCTCCTCTGCAGCCATCCACAGCAGCGGCACGTTGACGCCGCTGTAGTGCCTGCCCGTGACCGCGTTGACCGGCAATCCGCTGCCGTAGACCTTCTGCGCAGAGCGCCATGGCCGACGCCAGGGTGGCACGCCGTTTTCCAGCGCGATGATGATTTTGTCGGTGACCTGCTGATAAAGGTCAGTCTGTTGTTCCGTTGTGGCCTTACGGCCGGCAGTTTTTTTCTTCATGGGATGCGCCTCTAAAAAAACGGCGCATCTGTCCCGGTGGCGGACAGTGCGCCACCGGTGAGTGGGAAAAACGTTATGAGTAAAAACGTAACGATCCGTCTGATGAAATCTGGCTGATACGCTTGCGAACATCCTGCACAGCGCTGGCCAGCATCTGACGGTCAGAGGGTTTAGCCCGCTTTGAATCGAGCCGGATAACCCTGTCGAGCACGTTCAGTGCCTGTGAGCGCCAGCTGAGGCGTTCCGCATTACCGACACAGGAATGAAAGTGACGTAATGACTGGTCGTAAAGCCATGAGATCCTCTCACGGTAGATGCCTACAGGAAGATAAACCTTCTCAGGCTCACCTGTTTCGGCAAAGACTCTGACGGCACCCGTGGTCTGGCAAATGAAGGTGATCAACAGGTCCTGATGCTCATTCAGGACTGCGTCACAGGCGTTCTGGCTCAGGTCAAACTGATGAGAAAAGGTCTCATCGGCTATCAGACTGTCGGAAAGTTTACGACAGCCGTTATCTGAGAAGGGATTACATCCTTCAGCCCAGGCCAGCGGTAGCGTGACAAGCTTTCTGAAGTCTGGGCGGTGGAGACAGATACCGTTGTTTTTTTCGAGTATCACCGGGCCTCTGAAGCTCCGGTTGAGAGACAGAACCGGACGAAGCTGAGTAGAGGTGAAACGTATCATAGTGGCTCCTTAAAAAAGGAGGTGACCTCCCCGGGAGGGAAGGTCCCTCCGGGAAGTGTCATTCAGTTAACATCAGTCAAAGCGGTAGCGAAGTTCCGCCATCTGCTGTGCCATCAGCCGCCCGGCCCTGAGGGCCTTGCGGGCTGTTGCGTACGTACCGGCTCCAGGCAACTGGTCTATATGACAGTCACGCTGAGTGAAGCCGGTGCGACGGGAGATGACGGGCGTAAACCCGTTCTCTGTCGGCACGACGTCTGCCTTAAAGCTGCAGCGGCCGCTGCGGTTGGTAAACCACTCTGCCTGCTGTTGCTGCAGAGTGCCGGCAAGCCGGTTGAGTACGCCTGAAAGGCGGGTGATGAGTGAAAGCATTATACTGCTCATGGTTTTCTCCTGATAAAGCGCGGAGAAAACCATCGCCGCTGTTGCGGGGAGATTGTCCCCGCGCGGGTTAAAGCCTTTGTCAGAAACTGACGCAGGCCGGTGGTTCATCACTAACCAAAATCGTGGTAGTAAGCGTTACCCGAATCCTGAGGGGTAAAACGCTGGCTGGCAGAAATGTTAACACTCACATTCCCTGCCACAGGGTGACAGCGGTGTCTGAAGTGATGGAGATAACATCTTTCAGTTCCGCCGGACGGTGGCTCCAGTGTTTCAACGTACTCCCAGTCTTCGCCGCCATGGTAAGTCTGCCCGGGGGCGGTGAGAGAACAGTTAAAAGGGTGCTCCGCAAGCCTGTTCCACATACGGTGCCACTCTTCGCTGTTGTGCTTAACCAGCAGTGATATTTCAGAAGCCTGAGTGTTCATCGACAAATCCTCTTAAAAATAAGGGGGGATTTGTCTCCGCAGGGAGATAAATCCCCGCAAGGGTGGGTGAGTCATATCAGCCAGCTCTTTGATGTATTCAAGACTTCATCAGTTCGCTGATTTCTTTAACCTGATAAAGGTCATAATAATCGCGATGCTTAATACCCAAAGAGCGGCACGCAGCGCGGACTTCGCTTTCTGTAACACGATCAGGGATGATGTCACGTTCAACGCACCATTCAGCGATTAGACTCAATTCAGTATTGTTAAATAGTTCCATAATAAAGCACCTCAGCTGCAACCAGTCTGCCATGCCAGATGTATATCAGTCGCCGTAGCGCTCTTTTTCACGTAAGTCATACATGAAGCCCTCTTCGTCTCTAACGGCGCTTTTAAAAAAATACGTCCAGGCTGCTTCATCAATGTTTCTGGCCATGTGGCAGAGGCTTTCGAAGAAAGACTGCCAGGATACCGGCACGAGTTCACGTACAGACAGCTCGGCCAGGTCCCGGGCAACGTCAGCCATTTCCCAGACATAGTATGGAAAACCGTCTTCATCACTATCGGTGTTAAGACCAAGGCGACGATGCGCAGCAATAATCAGCAGGTCACCTTCTGCTTTGGCCAGTGCAACTTTATGAGCGGTCAGTTCCGCGGCGTGGGTATTGAAATCAACTGTTAACCCTTCTTCTGCGTCTTCTGCATAAGCTTCAGCTGCATAATCGATGGTAAAATCACGGGCAAAATCATGTGCTAACGTTAATGCGTTCATAAAGGATTCCTTAAAGAATTGAGGAACCCTGCCCCTGACGGGGACAGAAGTCCCGTTAGGGTGAGAAACGGTTCGGTTAATAAGTCGGTCAGACGATGTCAGAAGCATCAGCGCTCTGATAAAACATTGCGCGCAATTGCTCTGTAGCGTTGTCCAGCTCTTTATCCTCTCGGGACCGGATAGCGCCCTCATGAAAAGCCGCATTCCAGTGAAGGCTGTGAACACTTGTCCCAAGGAGAGTAAGCTCGTTCACTGCCTCTTCGATAAAGGCATGTCTGATGTAGCCATGCTCAGTTGCAAAACCAACAGTATGTGCGACGTATCTGAGAAACGTCAGATAGTCCGGAAGGCCGTCTGCAGAAACCTGAGGATCTGCATCGACAAGGTGTCCGTAATCAAGACGAACGTTAAGCTGAGTTTTTACGTAATCCACCATGATTTTTGCAGAAGCAGGTGAGTCACAATTCAGTAACGTGAGAGGGTTGATCATTCTGGTATAATGCATGGATACGATTCCTTAATAAAAAAGGGAACCGTCCCGGAGGGAAAGTATCCCTCAGGAGTGAGAATCAGGCACAGAATGCCAGATGAGTAAAACAGGTGTATGGGAGTGTAATGCGAAGTAGAAAAGGACCTTAACCGCAGGGGTCTCTGTTTTCAAAGGTTAACAGATTTGTTACCGCCCTAAAGCGTCATCTCTCAGGTAATGATGACATTGGCGTGTGATTACCCGAAGGCGTTCCTCTCAAATCACCGGAACATTGGCAGTTGTCGTGATGACAACACTTAGCAAAATTATCCTACTTCAGTAGTTTCATCCCGACAAGCCCCCCTAAGTTATTTTTCATGCTTTTAAAGTCATGGTGACTCAATAGCCAAATGATGCCAATGCACAAAGCAAGCACTATGAGCAATTAAGAGAAACTTAAGGAAGTGACACCGTTATCGAAAAAATCAAGTGAATTTGGTTAGCTTTAGGTGTATTTTTGCAAAAAAACAAGAGAGAAATTTATGATTAGTCACAAAAGAATATGTCATTCTTGCATAGGTGAAACTTATGTAAAGGATTACATAAAAAAAAATGGCGATTCGAAAGGCAAATGTGCTTATTGCTTTAGCCGAAAAAAAAACGTCATGTTAGACGTCGTTGCACAAATGGTCGACCATCTATTTCGGAATTACTATGGAGTCGTATCAGAAGATCCTTGGGAAGAACATTGGGATGGTTCTTCATACAAAGAAGGTGACGTAGCCTCCCAGATAATTTTTGATGAATTAGAAATCAATACAGAAGGAATTGAAGATGACATATTTGAAATACTAAAGGAAAGCTATGATTCTGTGCGCCCTGATGAATATGTGATGTACGATGATGATTTTCGCTACATTGAAATAAATTATGAATCTGGGGAATTGGATATTGCCTGGGATAAGATGCTCAAATCACTCAAAAGTGAATCGAGATTCTTTAACGAGAATGTAAAAAACTTCCTTGAAGAACTATTTTTTGATATAGAGACTTTCATTGATAAAAATGGGAAGTCCATAATATCTATCATACCTGAAGACTCTACATTTTACAGAGCAAGAGTATTCGAATCTCAAGATACTGCTGAAGATGCATTGAAAAAACCTGAAAAAGAGTTCGGACCCCCACCTTCTGCAATTGCGCGTTCAGGTAGAATGAACGCCTCTGGAATCCCCGTTTTCTACGGAGCATCATCTCCAGATATTGCTATTGCCGAGGTCAGGCCAGCAGTTGGAAGTAATGTTATAGTTGCTCCATTTTCAACAATGCGAGCAGTAACAGTTTTGAATATTTCCGCGATGGAATTAATTAGTAGCAGTAGTTTAAGTAAGTTCAACCCTGATACAATTCTGCGTAAAGAAAAAACATCCTTCCTAAGAACATTATCAAAAAAACTGACTATACCTGTGCTAGGTAAAAATCCTGATAGTGAGTATTTAATTACCCAGGCCGTTGCTGAATATCTATCCTTTTCAAAAAAAATAAAACTCGATGGCCTTACTTTCGAGTCCACACAGGTAAATATGAAGAGGAAAGGTAAAGCAGAGCATTACAACATTGTCCTGTTCAATAAATCATCTAAAGTTTTCCAAGGCGAAGGTGATGGTATTAAGTATGAAGTAAGTTTATGGGAGTTCGTGGAGGATGACTTTTACGAATTTTCACCTACAATAAGACCAATTGAATATTATAAGAAAAAAAAGCCCACTTTTTTTAGTCAGCAAACATCTCAACATTACAACAGTATACTCAAGCTTAAAAATGACGGAATGCTTTTTCATAAGATTACAGGTGTTGTGTTTCAGACTAAAACAACGCCAATCCAATTGGGGGCCGCAATTGTTAAAGAGGAAATAGAAGATGATGATGGCTTCGACTTTTAAAGAATAATTATCTCAGTCGATATAATACATCTAACTCTTATTTTTTAGTTGGGTTTCACGCTATTATAAACCCGAGCAACATAATGACCCCGCCCGTCACCGTGGCCTAAATCCATAGAGGTTAAGGCCTCGGCCTCTTTTTGGCTGAAACCTTTTTCCTTATGAAGACGAAGAACATCCTGGGTGTAAGCGTATCTGAGACTGTGAGGAGCAAACTCCCCAACAAGTCCCGCCTCCCGGACGATATTCCTGTACCGTTCAATTGCCAGATGAATGGAAGGCTTGTCGATTAGTTTTCCGTTGTTTTCAGCAGAATAAATTATTGCTCTGTTAATGGCTTCCATAGTTTCAGTCCGGTTTATTATTGTGGTATCTCTCGGCCGTCCTCCTTTCGTACCAAAAACAACACGAACTTTTTCATCTCCATTTTGCAGTGCTTTTTTCCATGTCTGAAGTGATTTTACAGACTGAACGGTTTCTTCTGTTCGCAAACCTAAAAGACGTGAAAGTTTCATTGCACAGGCGACGCCCTCATCCTTTTCACTAACAGATGAAAATACCTGCTTGAAATATTCATCAGTTATTGCAACCTTAGTTCCGTCGCGGCTGGTTCCAGAGATATTCAGAGCGTCATTATTCAACTTCGGATGAGCAGGATCAGCCATGAAGGTTTTACCCGATACGCGCAGTATTGCACGTATCGCCGCCATTTCATTTTGTAGCGTACGTTTGGATATATTTTCTGCCAGACGGCTTCGAATATAAATTTCTATGTGATTTGTCTTTATGTTTTTAATGTCCCGAATTTGAATGTTAAGACTGCTCATTCTGTCAGCAAACCGGTCAGCAATTTTTGTACGGTCAGATACAGTTTTAAAACTTCCGCCCGCCTGGCGGGCAAGGGTTTTTAAATTTTTATTCAGCCTTGCCATAGACCACTCTCCATTCAATGAGGTGACAGAACTTTTCCGTCTGTGTGAACGGAAAAGTTCTGTCACCGGCTGCACAACGATTACAGACGATGAAATTTCACCCCGACGACACGGTTCATTTTGCGCTTCCTGCGTCTCGACAGACATCTGTGCATCGGGGCGGCGAAATGTTGAGTTATTGCAAGGCTCCCCAGGTCTCTGACCTGTTCGCGGCTTTCGCCGGGCTGAAATGAATCAGTCTGCCTCCACACACCAGCTGTCTGGTGTCGCCATCGATGTCGTGCCGATTTCTCCTTATTTAAGTAACGTTCAATGCTTCAAAAAGTGAATGAACGATAAGTTGAAAGTGAATCAGTGATGAGAGGAAAAACGTCTTTAGGACGTCAGAAGTCCTTTAATACGTGTTGGTCAGTTGGTAAACCTGACGTTGAAGGTACAGTGCGTAAGCGCTGACCGTTATGCGCTGCGCGCGTCACTTGGTACTCGTTTCACTCGAACGCAAGTGACGCCGCGCTCCTCTGCTTTCAATGCGGTTGTGGAAGATGCCCAAATGTTCCAAATGGTCATACCCACAACGCAAAGTTTGCAACGGACGCAGACGTCATCAGACGGGAGGAAACGAAATAAAACAGGCTTATGGGCCTGAAAGAAGTGCTGACGAATCAGACGAAGGTGAAAGTAGATCCTTTATCGCGCTTATCGCGATCCCCATTTTCAAAGGCTGACGGGTTTACCGCCCGAAGGCTCCGTCTCTCAGGTCATGACGGATTTGGCAGTGCAATCACCCGAAGGCGTCCCTCTCAGATTGCCGGGACATTGGCGTGTTGCTAAAGCAACGGTACAACAACGAGAATGTTAGAACGTTATTAGATCCATTTACAAGCTAAATGTTATAGATGCATGTGGGAAAAATACGGGAACAGCATTGAAGGCAAACCGTTTAAGAACCCTCACACTACTGACTTCAGGTTTTTTGGATTTTAAAATTGAAAGCGTGAGCGGAAATGAGGAACGTTCCCCCATGTTTTTGAGTACTCTAAATCGAATAACTGTTTTGCACATTCAGCGCTTAGATGACTATAGGCATCTTCATAAAAAGATTCGACTGTTTTGTTGTTAATGGTAATTTTTGAAACAGGAAATTGAATTAAACCAGTAGAAGAGCGGTTAATTGCAATCCATTCCTCGCCTTCCATCTGATTGCCTGGGAGAGTAAGGTGTGAATACAATACATCTTCTATTGGTATATTGAAATTCAGAGATATAGAGCCGTAACCGCCTTTATCGTCAGTGTCGGTGAAAGAGTTTGCAACATCCATGTATAAAAGTATTGTTTCGTAACCAAGAATATTTGCTGATGCTTTATAAAGCATTAGTAAGCTACCATAGCTCATGCTGTCAATTCCAAGTTGTGATATTCTGACTCTTTTACTTATATGGCGTGGTATTCCTTTGGGAGTAATCTCGCACCTTAAGTTAACATGAGTAATTCCTGCAGAGTTTAAAAGGCTCTGTGTATTTCCGTAAATTTCATTTAGCTCGGTAATGATTTCGCTTAACTGTGACTTGCTGAGAGATTCTATCAAACCTTTAACGTCGCTATCATTCCTATACCATGAATATATCCTGTCATTTTGCATAGGCAGCTTAAGGTCATTAAATAAAATTGAAATAAACTCAACTAAAATAGCATATCCGTTTCTTTTTTTATCACAGAAACCGGTGATGAACTTATATTGATGGGTTTTACTTCCATAGCCAATGCAAGCAGACAGGATTTCGTTTTTTATGCAAATTTTCGAGTTAATCAGGCTTCTATCCAGTTCAAAGGTTTTAAATGATCTCATTTTCATTCCAGTCTGATTCAGGCGATGAATACGTTTTATGTAACTTATTCAGCTTGCTTCGCGCGAGATAAAGTTTGTAATCAATTGCAAAGCTGTCTTAGCTCTAAAAGAAATGATTTTACCTGATTAGCCTTGAAAACCCGAGTGCCGAGAGTTGTACAAAAACTTGCCAATTCAGCTGTCTTTAAAGTACTCTGGTATTGCACGTTTAACATTATATAGGAGGCAGACTTCATGGCCAGCGACTGGAATGATGAGCTTGATAAGTACGAGAATGGTCGGAGCTTTGGTGAGGATTTGAGAGATTCTGTTAGAGCAGCTTTTTCTGCAACTGCCTTAGTTTCTTCCATAACCAACGCTGCATCTAAACCAAGCGATAAATATAAGTCATCTTTGAAATACAGTTGGGAAAAAGAGGGCTTTTTTAAAGAGAAAGACGATTTTTAACAAAGCGGCGAAATGATACCGCCGCTTTTATTTACATGATTTTGTTACTTTATCACTCTTTTGACACCTTGTGTGGCTATACCTTGAGCCTTTTTCCCTGCTTCGGCACCTGCATCCATAGACATTTTAGCTCCGTCTGATAAATGACTTGCCATCGAACCAATTTTTGCTCCTGCCCATCCAAGCATCCCTACCCAGAACGCCGGAAACACCACATACATCATCCCCAGTACTAGGTTCATGATCCAGCCGTCACGCGGTGAGCTGAGGAAGTCTGCTATTGGCTGGCCCGAAGCCAGTCCGCCTTCAGCCAGGTTTGAGTAGAGAATGGTGATAAGTCTGTCATCCAGCCAGCCCGCCAGCGCCCACCAGAACGTGATGAACTGAAGCGCAAACAACGCAAAAGAAATCGTTACTACTGTCTTTGGCTCATAAGCGCTGAACATCATCAGCACAGGTATGACGATGATGATCATCATCTGAAGCAGTGCCTGAATCATCGGCAGCGCCTGCTTGAGCGCATCAAAACCCGGCAAGGCCTCAACCTGCTTCATGCCAAGCCCGACAGTAGACGCAAACCGCGACAGGCTCCCTCCGATACCACTCGTTGTGTCAGCACTTCCGGACATGTAGGTGACGCCGCTGCCTGAAATTTCTGCGTTACTGGGGCTGACCAGCCAGCGCAGTGCCGGTTCTTCCCACTGTGTGCCCGGGAACTGGCGCTGAAGCTCTTTTCGGGTAGATTCGCTGAAGCTGGCCAGAACACGCTTGCGCAGTCCGTTGCTTCCGTCAGACCACCAGGTTTTGCACGTCGGATACCCTCCCTGGCCTGTATCCGGATAGCCACTGTCACGACTGCTGTTGTATGGCCACTGGCTTCGTGGCGTCATAGCCGTGTAATAGTCGTAATAACCAGAGGTGTTAAGTAAATAGTCGCTGCCAATCCAGCCGACTGAGTTGATGGTGGCGTCGCTCAGCTGGCTGTTGCTGTTCTTCAGCTTAAAATAGGCCCGTGAGTAGCACTGGTTTGCGAAGTCCTGTACCTCCTGCAGCACTACCGGGTCACGCAGTTTTGTGTTCTGCACGTCAAAGCGCAGCTGCCGCAGCTGCGTGCCGCAGGGAATGGACGCAATCATCGCCTGCGTGGTGCCTTTCGACATCGCATGCAGCAGATACCACCACACCGGCACCTCAGCCGTACGGCCGTCGAAGTCGTTAACCAGCCCTTTATAGCCGGAGTTCTGCGGCGTGGGTACGCTGAAGCCGCACTGTTTCGCCCGCGAGTCATCAAACCTGATCGTGCTGATATCCACCGGCAGCAGCGGAACACAGCAGAACAGCATGACCACAAACGAGACATAGATGGCGTGCTCGATGCGCGGCAGCGCAAGAACGCCTTTATTTCCCTCATCGGCCCCTTCCTCACGTACCTTCAGCCACACGCCGAGTACTTTAAAAATCAGCGGCAGCGCGAACAGACCGGTGCTGCTGAGGATGCCCCACATCGAGTTATTGAGCACCCAGCCAAACAGGATGAGGAAGTATTCCAGGTAACTGTTCGCCGTCATGTCAGCCTCCCTGAACCACGTTAGACCAGGCTACGTACTCCGTGGTCAGAACATAGATGACGACAAGCAGCTCGGTACGTGGAAGGCGTGCAGCGGCTCCCGGCCAGCGCTTCAGCAGCCGGGGCCGCAGGTTCATAATCCAGATGCAGCCAGTGAAGACGTACATGCACAGTCGCCAGGCAAACATGGCACACCGGCTGTCGTAGAGCCACTTCTGAATAAGGTGGCCATCGGGGTCATACGCCATGAACACCGACGCCAGGCCAAAAATCGCTCCCATGGCCAGAAACATGTAGAGGATTATCAGAATAATGCGGCCGGTGAGGCCGCTCAAAAATCTACGCTTCATGTCAGTTGCCTCCCGGCTGAGGCTGGCCCATCTGGCTGAAGCCCTGGTCCTGATTGCCGGCTTTCTGCTGCAGCTGGTTATCCTGATTACGTTCGCCCTGGCGCTCAAGTGTGGTCAGCAGGCTGTTGCTGCTGATGGACTTGCGCAGCTCCATTTCGTTGCGCAGCGCGTTCAGCTCGCGATCGAGCGCATCAACGCGGCGGTCACCCTCGGCAATGGCCTCAGGCTGTTCGGCCGCGTTCGGCTCAGACTCACCGGTCGTCAGCATGCGTCGCATGGTGAGTGCCGCCTCAACCGTGTCAGACATGGCCAGTTCACCCGCCAGCCGCTGCACCAGTGCGGCCCGGTCCGGATCATCGCGCAGCGCCTGAATCACGCCGCGCGTGACGACGAGGCTGCCGGTTTTGAGCGCGGCCAGATTATCGGCAGTGGGCTGCAACTGACCGTTGACCAGTTTGCTGAGCTGCTCCAGGTTGGTTTTGGTGGCGTCCTCCAGAACCGGCGAGAAGCCGGTGCCGGCAACAGTGCTGCCCGGCTGGTTATCCGCGCCGCCGCTGGTGCATTCGCTGGTTTCACGGCAGGTGCGGATAGAGCGGTCACCGAGGACTTTCACAACGGCCGCAGCGGCTTCATCGGAGGATTTGTAGCGCTGGCAGACCGTACCGTTACAGCCGGATGAGCCTACGCTGCTGTTGCTGGTCACCGGCAGGCTGTTCATCATGTTGTAGCCGGCTTTTGCCAGGTCGCGCGTGGGCTGAATCGCCGGCTGTCCCTTGCCGCCGCGTTTCTGGCCACCGACCCAGGTCACGCCTTCTTCACCCGTGGCCTTCTGCAGTTTCTGGTCGCTAGATACCGCATCACCGCCGCTCGATGAAACGATGTCTTTATACTCCTCAGACACCGCCGCCTGCTGCCACTTGCTGCCCAGAGTGTAATCGGCCAGCTTTTTAGACATGTTCTGACAGTTCATCTGGGCCTTGTCGAAGTTCAGGCCCGCCTGCAGCACGCCGTTGGTGAGCATTTCATACAGACCCGGGTTGGCACGCTGAATGGCCATCGCCGGCATGCTCATTACGGCACCGGTCGCACCCTGAATGACGTTGCCCATGAGGTCCTTAAATCCGCTGGTAACACCGTTGAGTTGATTACCGACCGTGGTTTTCAGGTCGAAGTTGCCGCACATCAAATCGCTGCTCCAGCCGCCGTCAAGGCCGAGGCGCGACATGTTACTGCGGGTTGAGGGCGGCGAAATGACCGAGCCGCCGCCGATGGAGTAGAACAGCCCGTCGTTGATGGCGCCGCTGACGCCGGCACCCTGCGAGGAAAGCGTGGTATCGATGGCCAGTGCCGGCATCGCCATGGAAAGGATTAACGCGCCCGTGGCCACGCGCAGTTTTTTAACGCTGAAACTCATCATGCTGTTTGCCCTTATGAAAAGTCGGTGCTGTAAAGGAAGGTCTGACCACGTCGCTTACAGCAGCTGTAGGGTTGCCAGAGCGCCCAGGCGTAATCGCCGCTTTCCGCCGTCTGGCCACCCGAATCCGGAAAGACCGCGCAGCTCTGCGACAGCTGCGGCGAAAGCCGCTGCCACTTGTGATTTTTTGTGCCGGTGTTCTCGGTAACGGGGTCAGGTGGCCAGTAACCCGGAGACCGCTGGCCAGCCAGTGGGTTATAGACGTGCAGCTGTCCCTCGCGGGTGATGATGTCGGCCACGCGCTGAACCACGACAGCCGCCGATTTGTAGCTGTCGGTCTGCGTCACGAAGCCGCTACGGGGATAAACGTTGCCCCACATCTCGCCAGCAAACGTGTTTCCGATTTCACGCTTTCCAGGGATGATCGCTTCCGGATAGAGCGACTCCGGTACGCCCGTTCGCCACGCGAGAGAGTCCATGGCGCTGACGAAATACGGCACGAACGGCGTGGCGGCTGAACGACAGGAGTAGCCCGGCACCATCCCGCCGATGAGCGACGTCGCCGGGTGGCCATATGCATCGCCATAGTAGAAATGCAGGTTCTGTTTGCGCATGCCCGGGGTCTTCATTTCCTGACGGCCACCGCCAGCTGGCACGCCGGCGAGACCGCCGGATACCAGGCTTTCAGCGCCGCCCGCCGTGGCACTCACGGCTGACATTTCTGTCCACGGGTTGTCGCCCGGGTTAAGGTAGGCAGAGACAACGGCTTCAGGAATATAGTGGGTGACTTTGACCGAGGTTTTCACCGTGCAGCCGAAAGGTGTGCAGAGCAGCCAGTAACAGATGCCGCTTATGCGCCAGCTTATACAGTCCTGGCTCATGGCGCTGGAGACCAGGCTTGCGGTATTCACGCTGGCGAACGTGCCGGTGCAGGTAAACAGCGTGACCAGCATCAGCCGGCGTTGACGGGACAGGCGCATGTTCACGGCTTTTTCTCCCGCCAGGCATTGAGTTTCGCCCGGGCTGCGGCGACGTCGGTTGTGCCGTACACCACCCATTTATCGTCGAACACCACGGCAGGGTACTTTTCCAGCCCGAGTGACCAGGCATGTGCGACGCCGGCATAGCTCGCAGCTAAAGCCTGCTGATCCTGACGGAAGGCCGGCGAGGCGATGACAGCACGGGCCTGCTGCTCAGCCTGTGCGGGGGCAGCGGAGAGCGTGCCGAATTGCTGCGCCAAAAGGCGATCGGGTGCGTCCAGCTCGGTGACGGTGATGTCTAGGCTCAGTTCACCGGTAACGGGGTGTGCATGGTCGGTATAAATCACGGTGCCGGCGTGGGCACCTGCGGTGAGATACAGAGTGGCAAGGCAGCAGAGGGGGATTTTCATGAATGGCACTCCCTGATTGAATGATGCAATCAGGGTGCGCTTTCAGGGAGGAGAGGACAGCTCTTAACTCTTTACCCGAAAACTAAAATTGTTTGCCAGCACTTATCTTACAATGAGCGTTTTTATGTACAAATTTCCGTTTGGTGCTCGGATCGGACATTGTAAATATGATTGTGTTAGTCCAGAACGGTTAGTAAGCATGACATCGATATGGAGAAGAGAGCATAGAGAAAAGGGCTAAACTGAATTAGCTAAGCACTGTTTTGGTTTGTCCCAAGGGGAAAGCTAATTGGTGTAGTTACCACTTTTTTTGGTGGAATGTCAGGGTAGTTGCGATAATTGCCAACTTTTATTTCCCTCCTTTGTAAGTAATAAATGGGTTACACGCCTGAAACATGTATTTTTCTTAAACCAGTAAAGAGGGCGCTGTCACACAAACTACCTATTAAGTGACAATCTTTAAAAAAACATTTTTACTAACAAGCCCAGACATAACAATTGTTTATTCAAAAATATGCAAATTAGATGTTCTTAAGCTTTGTCGACAAAACTTTAAGGATCAAGCATAAAACCCCCATTCACATTCATCACCTTATATGGTCTACTAGCTTACTATAAGTGTAAAATATGCAACCAAAAGGTGAAAAATGGCAAGGTTATACTTAAAGTTATATCCATCCTCACCCGAAGGGCGTTTCATCGATGGTTCGGAAAAAGTTATCGAAGAATGCCTGTTTAGTGACGCATTGTTAGAGTTTATCGGCCCCCTATCAAAATTACCTCAATTGCAAGTCCATTTTGATGCAGAAAGCAGCGATAGTACTTCTTATCCTTGCCTGCGTTCTGAAGAGGCAGAGAAGCTCGTAGCGCATATTCGTGAGACCATCTTTAGTAGACAAGTCGGTGATACCCATTTAGCAGAGCACGAGCAAAGTGATCCGCTAGAACATATCTGGGAACTGCGTAATCTGTGTAACGCCCTTCACACCATATGGCTTAAACAGACCAAGTTTGGTGATGATGAATTAGCTATTCTTCAGTTGGAGTTATGATATGAGCGATAATCAAGGGAAAGACGGCGAGATGATGATGGCAGTCATTCTCAGCTCTATCAGCGTGGCGGAGAACGGCGCAGATTTTACCAGGCATTCCCATACTAACAGCGCCGATTTAGGAGCTGACTTTCAGTTTAGGGCACTACCAAGTACGTTTGAAAAGATTGATCATATTACCAAAGGCACGTATGAGTTACTGCCGCCGTCGGATGCTAATTGTGATCCAATGCATAATCAAAACACCGTCCCAGAAAAGTATGAATTTGCCAGAATTGATGTCAAATCCAGCGAGGTCATTTCTAAGGCTGGGGTGGATAAGTTTGTAAGTGATATTCCTAAACACCCTTCAACTAAGTACCACATTCTTGCTGGAGGTGAGTTGAAAGGAAAAGCCAAAGAAACATTTGTTGAACAGCAGGAACTCTGGGCCAATTCAGGTATTCAACTCCAGCACTGGTCAAGACAGGCATTAGTAAATCTTAGCCAACATTATGAACCACCTAAACCATCACTCCCGGATAAACCTGCTGAAAGTAGTTCCTCTTCGGAAGGTACAGAATAGCTAGGAATAACTGGTGATGCGGCTGCTGACCTGCCCTCAGTATTAGATACAACCGTCAGTTAGAAATGTCGGTTTGTTGACCCGCTCCCCGTATGTTATCCATTCATAATCAGGAATATCTGGCTTTTGAACAAATTATTGCTCTGTACCGCAGGTTAATGTAGATAGAATGTCTGCTCAAGGCACGAAGCGGACATTCGGACTGAGATGAAGGTATGTTAAGCAGATGTTAGAAATTGAGTTGCCATGGATGTTGCAGATAATGCCGCTTGCCAGTCAACTGCAATAAGGTCAAGCATCCCAAGGTAGATGCTCAACGTTAATGTTAAACTAATTTGTCATTTCCAAAGAGGTGCATTGCGGCATAAGCGCCAATTCCTGGGTAAAGCGATTTAACATGAGCATTTGCAGAATAAGTTGATGCCGATAGATTTCCACCATCCTTTAGAGCATCTAAGAAACTCCTTGTCCAGATCCCCGTAAGAGTAACATTGTAACTCCAGGCAGGAGCTAACACACATTCATAACCTAGGTCTAAAACCTTACTGACTAGCCCATCCAGCTTAGTGGCGAACATTGCCGATTTGGAACTACCCGAGTGACATATGAATAAGATGGCAACCTTTCCTTTTCCAAAAATGTCTTTTTCTTTTATATAGTATTTACCCTCGGCCGGAGAAATGCTTTTGAAGCCATAAAAACTATCCTTACCCCCGTGAGAAATAAAAATATTAATTTCTTTATTTAGGTCTACTCTTGGGTCAAGTGAGGTTACTTTCTCCATAGAATCATCAGAAATTAGACTTTCGATTTTGTCATATGCAATATTTATTGCATAATCCCCTTCTTCGATTGGAGCCCATAACTTGATATTATTATAATCCAACTTATATGGCTTGCCTTTAAGATACATCTCGACTGTAGAAGGTATATGTATTGGAGCTAAATCGGCAAGTATTTTGCCTGCGGATGTTTTAGTTAGATTGGGAGGTAGGTAGGAAATATTTATGTCGCGAAATAAAATTATATTTTTCGCTTCAGTTAAATCAGTAAGAACTGGTAGGCTTTCTAAAATAGCACAAGACTCGCGATGCCAATATTCTTTTTCAGAATCTAAAATAGAGGCAAGATAGGGACGATCATTAAAAGCAAGCAACTCCGTTTGTGAAGATTCCCATTCCCTAAGAACATTTCTGCTAAAATTATCATTTTTATATAGAGAGAACTGCCTATCTTTTAAACACACACTATAACAGAACTCATCACAACAACCGATCCACAGAAATGTTGAGTAGGCTGATTCGTCTATAAGTCTTGTAATATGTTTCAAATATTCATTAAAGATTGTTGGAGATGGGAGGTTAACACCCTCATTAAGAGGTGCTAATTCCAAAGATGGCTCAGTGGTGTTTATTTCAAACCCCAAAGGACCAGATAACAATGAATGTGCAATTAAAATACCCTCATAATCGAACGATTGGATAGCATTTCTAAGTAGGTTTTTTACAATAGGCTGAAACATAGTGAGTTCGTAATTAACATCTACAAAACTTCTTGATTGTAGAATGTTCGCAATGTATTGCTGTACTTCTTGTTTATTATCAATAACCAGATTCGACATGCCTTTCTTAAAATTTACTATCAAATCACTTTTTGAAATATCTTCATAATCTTCTAAGCGATTTAGCGATTCTGATAAATTATTATTTTCTTCAAAATATGCCGGATTTCTGCTTTTCAAGTTTAACAAAAGAACTATCCATGGAATCCCAGAAGAAACATCGAATTCTAAAACGTCATTGACTGCTAGGTATTGATTTACCGATTTGATTAGATCTTCATCATTCATCATAAGTCTCATGTTAAAAATAGCCATATCAAACTGATGATTATCATAACGATCGTTTATATGCAATTGATCTCGTGTCTTTTTAACTTGCTCTGCATAGGGGAATAGCCTGAAATTACGCAATAATATCAGCAGTTCTAAAAATTGCTTAGAAATGAATATTTCATTTTCCTTGTGGGTGTATTTATACCCATGCATCATTAGGTGCGCAGATAGCAACGAGTCAATTACATTGAATTGTCTAGCGTATACTGCTGTCCTTACATAAAATGAATAATGCAGAGTTTTATTTTTAACACCCAAATCAATTAAGCCTTCAGCCAAATCTCTAACCATTGGCGTTTTTTTATTAAGGTGTAATTTATGCAAGCACGAACAATAAATTATATAAAATTCGTGTAATCTATCAATCTTCGACGCTATCTCCCACATATTTATAAGTAATATCATAACGAAACTAAAATCTAAATCTTCTTTGGAACCAGTGTTTCGCAAATATCCCTTTAACATTTCTAAAATAGTAGCATATAGCTTTTTTTTACCGAGAGTGGTTTCACCTTTTTTATGATTAAAGAAACTAAATTGACCATTGTTTTTTATTATATCGCTTTCGATGTAATCAACTAACTTATCTAGAACTGGCTCTGCATCCACATATGTATGCTTTAGTATTTTTACACCATCTATATCCTTTAATTTATTAATAAAAACATACATTAGAACGACCAGAGAACTATCCCCAACGGCATGAAAAATATTTGAGAGTTTACTTATGGATTTCCTTATTATTATTTCGTTTTGACATTTATAAATTTCATCGTAAACGTTCTCTAAAAGATCTTGTAGCTCAGTTGGATTGTAATCATTGGATTGCACAATACTTTTCTTTAGCTCTATATCAATCAAATCGTAAACTTCCATTTTTACATTCCTTAACGTGTAATTCGTTGATTGAATTACAGTAATACTTTTTAACATTGGTTTCAATTTAAAAAGAAGCGCTCATCTTTTTCATAGCTGACCACTCATTACATACTACCGCTGCAGGATTATTCTCTAAAGAATAAATGACTCATGCGCTCGACTAAAAGTGAGCTGATTAAAGCCTTTGATACGAAACTGAATAGTAACAATCGCGGGCTCTATGCCGCCCGCACCCGCAACCTCCGTTCCCGCCCGACACCACACACCGGTGCCGGGCGAAAACGGAGGGCCTGTTTAATGACACATATCAGCTTCTGTTGCGCGGTCTATCTCTTTAAGCACCCAAAGCATATCGGTCGCATCTGGCACACAGATATTCCAGCGAATGCCGGTCCTGTAATCCCTTTCAGTTGGCCAGAGTGTGTTTCCCGTGACGGTAATGAGAATATCCAGTGCTTTATCATTGGCTCCGGACATATGCACCGCCGTGCAGCTTCGGCGTCCGACGCGATGCGGGTAGACCGACACCAGTAACGGATGTTCAAGCCGCTGACCTATCTCCTCCCGGAGCTGCACGATGGCACGGTTATCCGTCTCACCGACCGATGCCTGCCCCTGCGGCGGGACGGTAAAAATGACAGTGGCAATTAAAGCCTTGTCCCCGACAACCAGTGGCGGTGCCATGGTCAGTTTTTTCATAAAATCCCCTGTCAGTGAATAAGCCCACGGCTCTCGTCAAGACGACGTGCAACATGGTAAACGGCCTCAAGCTCCGTACATTTAAATTCATTCATGATGGCCCGGCGTTCTGCTTTCTCTTCTTTTTCCGTCATGCCCAGCGCCAGGTAGAGGCTCGGCGGTACGGCCCTGAACAGCGCCTGCACCTTACGCGAGATAATGACCCCCTCAGTGTATTTGCGCGGCAGTTTTGTGGCAGAGAGCAGCATTGCTTTTTGCTCATCATTAAGCGTCTTGAAGCGGGCAATCTGCTCAACCTCTTCAGGCGGCATAACCAGACATATCCACCACTCGGCCATGTTCAGCATCTTTTTCGACGTATCAGGGAAGTCGGCAAGGTTCTGGGTAAAAATCCAAAGCCAGGTGCCTAACTTACGCCACATTTTGGCGATTTTTGTGGCATAGGGTCCCAGCAGTGGGTTGGTGGTGACAATATGTCCCTCATCAATGGGCACGATGATGTCACGGTCAAGATACTGATCGCGTTCGGCGATATTGTTGATGGTATTCAGGAGGGATATAACCGCCACGGCCATCTGAGCCTCGTACCCTTCGCGGGCCAACTGCCCCAGGTCCACGATCGTTACGTCGGCCTCAGGCCAGGGGGTGCCCGGGCGGTTGAACAGTTCGCCCTCAAAACCTTCCGTGAACATGCGCAGCGCCTCAGACATCTCCTCGGCGCGTGCGCGGCGGGCCGGCGTGCGTTTCTCGCGGCCGTCGTCGCCCAGGCTAATGTCATGAGCAATGTCCTGCAGAGCGAACATCAGGTCCTCGGGCAGCATCTGGCGGGACTCAGCGTAAGCCTTACGGGCAGCATTCATGATGGCTTCGCGGATCATGCCACGGTCGGCACGCGTCATTCTGGACTCTTCCGAGGCTTCACCACCGGTAATCATCAGGCGGGCAGCAATCTCCATTTCCCCCAGAACGTCACGCTCACCGTCTTCATCATCCTCATCGTCAGCATCTGTATCCGGCAGGTCGTCCTCAATGATGAGCAACGCTTCGGGCTTCACATTCAGCAAAAGGTGCGAGTCACCAAAGGGTGCCAGCGACACGACCTTGCCGGGCTTGATGCTGACGCGATGAACGCTGAGGCCCAGCGACGCACAGTAGTCACCATAGAGGCCAAAGCTGTTCCCCGCCTCAATAAGGAAAATACGCGATCGATAGATGGCCACCATCTGAGACAGCTTGTCGACCGCCGTGGCTGACTTGCCGGCACCGGTCGGGCCAAACAGCAACAGGTGCGCGTTCTGGGTGCGATCCTCTTTATTCAGCGGGTCGACAGACAGCGGACCGCCGCCCCGGTTAAAAAAGGTGAGACCGTGATGGCCGGTGCCGGTGTCACGCCCGTAAACCGGCGACATGCAGGCAAAGTGCTGAACAAACATCAGGCGCGTGTACCAGTTGTGGCGGTCAAGCTGCGGGTTAAAGCACATCGGCAGCGCCCGCATGTAGGTGCTGAGCGGACCGATATCGTGTTCCGGATTAACCGGCTCCAGCCCGCAGTTCAGCAGCTTACTGCTGAGGTCAAGGTAGCGTTTGCTCAGGGCGTCCTCGTCCTGACCCTTTATGAGCAGGGTAATGACCGCCCGGTAAAGCTTGTGCTTGTTACCCAGGAACGTGCGGGCCGTGGCGGCATCTTCACGCGCACGCAGCGAATCGACGTTCTCTCCCATCGAGTTGCGGCTCAGGCTGGCAAAATTTGCCTCCAGTTTGTCCTGAGGCTGCACAACCAGCGTCATGGCCAGCACGGTGCCTTCCGGCAGCAGATCCATAATGGCATTGATGTTGTCACCGCGCTTTACCTCACCGGTGAGGTGTCCTGTCTGAGGGCGGGTACGAAGTCGGGCGACCGGCACCGCTTTGTGCGCAACGTTATCAAACCACCATATGCCCTTGTCCGCATCGCTGCGTGGGCGGGTGAACCACAGGCTTTCGCTGAAGTCATTGAGAAGAGGAAGGTCCCCGGGCGCGTCGTCGCGGTGACGGGCACAGCGGTAAAGCGTGGCCTTGTCTGTCCACTGGGGGGCCGGGTTGAACCAGCGCAGCAGCCAGCTGTGTATCTGCTCACCGTTCTGGCGCACGGAACGAATGCCGGCACCGCTCATTGCCGAGGTCAGACGGTCGCAGACCTGATTCAGTAAAACTTCCGGCGCCATTGGGTCGCGGTAAGGCTTTTCCACCCAGCGGTAAACCACCATGCGCGTGCGACGGATCTGCCCGCGCCAGGGTGCACCTGTCACGGTTTCATCCACAAACAGGCCTTTTTCAGCGGCCACGTTCTTCAGGTGCCGCTCCTGTTCGTTCAGCCAGGCCTCGGTGAAAGCCGTCCCCTGTGCCCGGGGTCTGACGTAGCCCCGGATGGAATCCATATACGCCGACAGATCCGAATCGTCCTGACAGAAGAACTGTACCACCCACTGGTGTGAGTCCAGTTCAGGAATGCTGTCCTGCAGCGCATTTTCAACCACGTCACGGATTTCTTCCAGGCGCGATTCGGGACGGCCTTCAGTACCGACCGGATTGATCTCATAAACTGC
>Ga0308162_1000624_pt1 | contig 34794 bp, 37 predicted proteins | sample PhySR2_FD_201370 | JGI IMG/M metagenome (GOLD analysis project Ga0308162, IMG submission 201370) | Phyllosphere microbial communities from UC Gill Tract Community Farm, Albany, California, United States - DLSLS.R2 | ecosystem: Host-associated > Plants > Phyllosphere > Unclassified | place: USA... | reverse complement strand
GACATTCAACAGTCTGATCTTCGATAAATCCTTCGGTTAATAAGGCATACGCATGAGGGCAAACATTTTCGATAGCAAAGTAATTTTCATCGACAAAAAAAACACCAATTTTTTTCCCTTCAATTTCGATGGCTTTCGGCTCATCTTCGCTAACGTCACCCTGCTGACAAACTGAGATCCAACTCATACCTTGCGTCCTCATTTTGTTTTGTATATAAAACAATATTTAATATAAGAAACTTTATAAAAGAATACCCTTAAATTATTTTTTATGTCAAATTTTATATTTTACTAATAATCAAATATTTAATATTTTTATTAAAATAATTTTGTTTTAAATAGAATCAAAAGTTTTATATGTAAAAATTGTTTTAATTATTCTTTAACATTACAATGAATCTGAAACTATATTAAAATTTACTGGTTTGAGTAATTTCATCATGACTGTTGCACTAGACGATACAACTGAAGACCTTTCAAACAATAAGAATGAGGAACGATATCTGGTACCAGGCCTAGTCCGAGGGCTGGCTGTTTTGCAGGCTTTTAATCAGGAAGCAAGTGAAATGACCATCTCTGAAATTGCAGAGATTCTAAATGTGAACCGTTCGAGCGCTTTTCGCCTGATCTACACGCTTGAGGCATCAGGTTATCTTAGAAAAGCCAGCGCCAAGACCTATGCCCTAGACTCAAAAGTTATGGAGCTCGGATTTAACAGCTTGTCCAAACTTTCGCTGACCGATCTTGCTACACCTATTATGAAAGAACTGCGGGACCAAACTCAGGTTGCTGCACATCTGTCTGTTCTTGAAGGAACACACATTATTTTTATTCATAATGTTCAGGCTATTGGGGCATTTACGAGTACTTTACAGGTGGGAACCCGATGGCCAGCCCATGCTACAGTAATTGGACAATATCTACTTTCAAGTTTGCCTGAGAACGAGGTACGGCAGCGTTATAGCAAATTTCAGGACTGGAAGTCCTTTTCCGAGCGCACACCCAAAAATTTAAAAGAGTTACTAGCTAGACTTGATTTAGTACGTGAACAAAAATTTATGGTGAGCTGGGGTCATTTTAATCATGATATGGCTGCCTGTGCTGCTCCTATCTTTAAACAGTCTAAACAGGAAATGGTTGCAGTTTTATCAGTGAGCTGTCCTCTTAGTACTTATGATGAAAATGTATTTAAAGACGAAATTGCGAATCTGGTTACGGCCTCTGCCAATAAAATTTCAAAATTTATTTATTGATCTCAAGCAAGTTATATCATCGCTGAATCTTCTTCTATTTATATATATAGTACTTTAAAGACGTTTCTGCAAAAACTGGATAAAGTTCTGGAAAAATCGGATAGAGGCCAAATGGTAATCGCGGTTCAATCAAGAAAAGCGCTGATTGAATGGAGTATTACAAAATGGCCTCACGTAGCGTAACTGAATGGCAGGATTTCGTTGCAGGATGCATTGATTTTCGTCCAAATGACGGGGTTTTCCGTATAGCGCGTGATATGTTCACGCAGCCAGAATTGTTTGATCTTGAAATGGAATTCATTTTTGAAAAAGTATGGATTTATGCCTGTCATGAAAGTGAAATTCCCAATAACCATGACTTTCTAACTGTCCAGATTGGCCGACAGCCTATCATCATCAGCCGTGATGGTAAGGGTGAACTGCATGCTATGGTTAACGCCTGTGAACATCGTGGAGCAACCTTAACCAGGGTTGCCAAAGGCAATCAGTCTACTTTCACCTGCCCGTTCCATGCCTGGTGCTATAAGTCCGATGGTCGTCTTGTTAAGGTTAAAGCACCAAGTGAATATTGTGAAGATTTTGACAAATCCAGTCGTGGTCTAAAGCAGGGCCGGATTGCCAGCTATCGTGGTTTTATATTTGTTAGCCTCGATGTGCAGGCTACAGATAGCCTCGAAGACTATTTAGGTGATGCCAAAGTATTTCTCGATCTGATGGTCGAGCAGTCACCTACCGGTGAGCTGGAAGTGTTACAGGGTAAGTCGGCTTATACTTTTGCAGGTAACTGGAAACTGCAAAATGAAAATGGCCTAGATGGCTATCATGTCAGTACTGTTCACTACAATTATGTTTCGACTGTACAGCATCGCCAGCAGGTCAATGCAGCCAAAGGTAGTGACCTTGATACTCTTGATTATAGCAAGCTGGGTGCGGGTGATAATGAAACTGATGATGGCTGGTTTAGCTTTAAAAACGGTCATAGCGTTTTATTTAGTGATATGCCGAACCCGACGGTCCGCCCTGGATATGAAACAGTCATGCCCTATCTGGTCGAGAAGTATGGTCCAAAGCGTGCTGAGTGGGCAATGCACCGTCTCAGAAACTTAAACCTCTATCCAAGTCTGTTTTTTATAGACCAGATCAGCTCGCAGTTACGAATCGTACGCCCGGTCGCCTGGAACAAGACAGAAGTAATCAGTCAGTGCATTGGGGTTAAAGGAGAGTCAGCTGAAGCTCGCCGTAACCGCATTCGTCAGTTTGAAGATTTCTTTAATGTATCCGGCCTAGGCACTCCCGATGATCTGGTCGAGTTCCGTGAACAGCAGAAAGGTTTCCAAGCACGTCTGGAACGCTGGAGCGATATTTCACGTGGCCACCATGCGTGGTGTTATGGCCCTACCCAGAATTCACAGGACTTGGGCATTGAGCCTGTCATTACCGGGCGTGAATTCACGCATGAAGGACTTTATGTGAACCAGCATGGTCACTGGCAACGGTTAATATTAGACGGCCTAAAAAAGAAAGCTTTAAAACTGCATGATATTACTTATGAAAATCATACTGTAACGGATGAGGTGTAATCATGTCTCAAGAACTCCATTTCGCCGTTTCTCAATTTCTTTACCGTAAGGCAGAGCTTTGTGATGCCTATGAATGGGATGCCTATCTCGAGTTATATGATGAAGACAGCGAATATCATATTCCACAGTGGATAGATGACCATACCTATGTACAAGATCCAAATCAGGGCTTGTCTTATATTTATTATGCGGACCGCTCAGGACTAGAAGACCGGGTATTCCGTATCCGTACAGGTAAAGCAGCATCTGCAACTCCTCTGCCACGTACTTTGCACAGTATTAACAATATACGGGTCAAGATGCTTGAGGATGGTTTAATTCAGGCAAATGTTGCCTGGCAGACCCTCTACAACCGTCAAGGTCTGGAAGGCTGTTTCTACGGACATGCAACTTATATTCTGCGTAAAACTGAAGAAATGTTTCGGATCCGTCGTCAGCACACTATCTTGCTTAATGACAAGATTGATTCCGTACTCGACTTTTATCATGTATAAGGAGTGACACATGGGGCATTCTGTTGCACTCAACTTTGCAGATGGTAAAACTTTTTTTATCTCGGTAAATGATGACGAGCTATTGCTGGATGCGGCTGTTCGTCAGGGAATCAACCTCCCTTTAGACTGCCGTGAAGGTGTATGTGGCACCTGTCAGGGACAGTGTGAAACTGGCATTTACGAGCAGGATTATGTTGATGAAGATGCGTTAAGCGAGCGGGATCTTGCTGAGCGTAAAATGCTGGCCTGTCAGACCCGGGTCATGTCAAATGCTGCTTTTTATTTTGACCATAACTCAAATATCTGTAATGCAGGTGACACGCTCAAGCTTGCCACCACGGTCACTGCTGTTGAGCTGGTTTCTGAAACAACTGCAATTTTACACCTTGATGCCAGCACACATAAGGAACAGTTACAGTTTTTGCCAGGACAATATGCACGCTTACAGATTCCAGGCACATCAGACTGGCGCTCATATTCTTTTGCCAACCGGCCAAATCATTCTAACCAACTACAGTTTTTAATCCGGTTGTTGCCGGATGGAGTAATGAGCAATTACTTACGTGAGCGCTGTGAGGTTGGTGAAACCTTAATGATGGAAGCTCCTTTAGGCAGCTTTTATTTGCGCGAAGTAGAACGTCCACTGGTTTTTATCGCTGGTGGAACCGGACTTTCAGCCTTTTTGGGTATGCTCGACAATATCGCAGAACAGCCCAACACACCTGCCGTTCAGCTATTTTATGGTGTAAATAGTGAGGCTGATTTATGTGAACAGCAGCGGCTGCAGAGTTATGCTGAACGTATTCCCAACTTTAGTTATCAGCCGATTGTGACTAAAGCTTCAAGTACATGGACAGGAAAAACTGGCTATATTCAGGAGCATTTAAATAGAGACCAGCTCGCTGAGCAGGCATTTGATATGTATTTGTGTGGTCCTCCACCCATGATTGAGGCAGTTAAAAGCTGGCTGGATATTGAAGAGTTGCAGGATTATCGGATTTATAGCGAAAAATTTTTACAGAGTAATACCAGCCATAGCCCATAAAACAAGTTGTACCAAGGAAAGATAACAACAAGAAGTTTTTTCAGAGGCTGATCTCTCGTCAGCCCCTGTTAGTGTCTTATACATACTTAAGGAGTGATAGTATGAACCGTCAACAAATTGATGCGCTCGTAAAACAAATGAATGTCGATACTGCCAAAGGCCCGGTCGATGAGCGCATTCAGCAGGTCGTCGTCCGCCTGCTCGGGGATCTGTTCCAGGCCATCGAAGACCTCGACATCCAGCCCTCTGAAGTCTGGAAAGGCCTCGAATACCTGACCGATGCAGGTCAGGCCAATGAACTCGGCCTGCTCGCTGCCGGGCTCGGTCTTGAACACTACCTCGACCTGCGTGCCGATGAGGCAGATGCCAAGGCCGGTATCACTGGCGGCACTCCCCGTACCATCGAAGGCCCGCTCTATGTGGCCGGTGCCCCTGAGTCTGTCGGCTTTGCCCGTATGGATGACGGCTCCGAGTCCGACAAGGTCGACACCCTGATCATTGAAGGCACAGTTACTGATACAGAGGGCAATATTATTGAAGGAGCCAAGGTAGAAGTCTGGCATGCCAACAGCCTGGGGAACTATTCATTCTTTGACAAGTCCCAGTCCGACTTTAACCTGCGCCGTACCATCCTTACAGATGTGAATGGTAAATATGTTGCCCTGACCACCATGCCGGTAGGTTATGGCTGCCCGCCAGAAGGCACTACCCAGGCGCTTTTAAACAAGCTCGGCCGTCATGGTAACCGCCCTTCTCATGTGCATTATTTTGTATCGGCACCGGGTTACCGCAAGCTCACCACACAGTTCAATATCGAAGGTGACGAGTATCTGTGGGATGACTTTGCCTTTGCTACCCGTGACGGGCTGGTTGCCACAGCAACAGATGTGACTGATGAAGCTGAAATAGCCCGTCGCGAACTGGAAAAGCCATTCAAGTACATCACTTTTAATGTTGAGCTCGTGAAAGAAGCAGAAGCTGCTCCTTCTAGCGAAGTTGAACGACGACGTGCAGCTGCTTAATATCTTCATCTGAGCCAAAATTTTTGGCTCAGATTTTTTTTCTTCTTAAAAATACTTATATTCCAATTTTCAATTAATTCAGGTTTTTACCTTAAATTATATGTTTACTTTTTTTTAACTCATAAACATCACCCGATAAAACAATATGGAAAAAACGGATGAATATCAGGATTTATTGGATAGTGAAATATGGTTAAAAAGAGTTCAATTGGAAAGAGCGTTTATAGCTATATCCTGTGATGAGCTAAAAACATTTAGTCAGTTTACAGGAGATTGAACAGATCACTGGCAACAAGATTTAAGCGTTATTGATCTGTAATGGTCAAGGTGTTGGGGCAGTCTCAATAATGAGGCTGATAAAAATAATCGAATTCTATTTTTTAATACATTGTATAGAAATTTTGATCTGTAGCGCATGAACCAGATTCAACAATTTGAGTGTCATCATTTTATATTTTGAAAGGAATCAGTATGAAGACAATAGATGCAAATACTGTAATTAACCGTGACAAACTTTCACCCTTGCAATGGGTCGTATTCACTCTGGGTTTTCTGGTCTTCTTTTGCGATGGATTAGATACTGGCATTATTGGTTTTATCGCACCCGCATTACTGGATGACTGGGGCATCAGTAAACCACAGCTGGCGCCTGTATTAAGTGCAGCATTAGTCGGTATGTCAATTGGTGCCATTATTTCTGGTCCAATGGCAGATAAATTTGGACGTAAAGGAGTAATTGTATTGACCACTTTACTGTTCGGGATTTTTACCGTGTTATGTGGCTTTGCCAGCACTACTCAGGAACTAATGATTTATCGTTTCATTACTGGTGTGGGTTTAGGAGCAGCCATGCCAAATATTAGTACGATTGTATCTGAATACATGCCCGTTAAACGTAAAGCCTTTTTAACCGGTCTGGCTGGTTGCGGTTTTATGCTGGGTATTTCCTGTGGTGGGGTACTTTCTGCTTATTTGCTCGAAAGCTTAGGCTGGGCTAAAGTAATTATTATTGGGGGAGCTATTCCTCTTATTCTTGTTGCATTTCTTCTATTCAAGCTTCCTGAGTCCACTCAGTACTTGATCAAACGTAACCAGCAGCAAAAAGCACAAAATATTCTGGAAAATATTCAGGGCCAATGTTTCGCTGAACCTGTCAAACTGGTGCTCACTCAAGCTGAAAACCAGAGCAGTGAAAGTCCAGTCAAACTGGTGTTAGGTAAATATCTTTGGGGCTCTAGCATGTTATGGCTTTGCTGTTTCATGAGCTTGCTGGTGTTTTACCTGTTAACCAGCTGGATGCCAACCATCTTGAAAACAGCCGGTTTTACCACACAACAGTTCAGTCTGATTGCAGCCATCTTCCCATTCGGGGGAGTCATTGGTGCAACACTTATGGGCTGGTATATGGACAAGTTGAACCCAACCACTGTTATTAAATACTCATATTTGAGCGCATTTGCCTTACTGATTATTGCCGGTCTGGTCAGTTCAAATATCTTACTGCTTGGCATCACCATCTTTCTGATTGGTGCATTACTGGCAGGTGCACAATCTTCTCTGCTTCCACTCTCGGCAATCTTTTATCCCACTGCTTGTCGTGCCGTGGGAGTTTCCTGGATGCATGGAATTGGACGTATCGGTGCAATTTTAGGTGCTTTCTTCGGTTCTCTGATCTTTACATTTAACCTGAGCCTGAGCGGCATCTTCTTTATTCTGGCAATTCCAACCTTTATTTCTTTTATCGCATTAAGTTTAAAAGTTATGCAGGAAAAAGCAAAAACCAGACAGGCATTAAAACTGGAAGGTTCTGTCTAGAGTATAAAAATTACAAATAAAAGCTGATTTAGATTTTTATCTAAATCAGCTTTTTTATAGGTGCCAGAAGTTTATAAAATTCTGGACTTTGTCTCACTTGGATTTTCACCAAATTCTTCTCGATATTCCTGAGAAAAACGACTTAAATGGTTGAATCCCCAATCATAGGCAAGCTTAGAAATCGAAAGTTTTCTGTGATGACCTGAACTACTTAAAATTTTATAGATTTGCTGTAAACGGTATTTACGCAAATAAGACATCGGGCTGGTTCCGTAGTAATACTGGAATTCTTCATATAATTTGGATTTTGATACACCAGCTAAACGCTGTAAATCATCAGCACAAATTTCTTCATGGGCATGTGCCACAATAAAATTCCGAACTTTGCTAATATAAGAAGGCTCCCGCTGCTGAGACAGCTCCTTCAATGCATGAGAATAATTATTTTCCTGCGATAAAAGCAGCGCCTTGATCACAAAATTCTCATAATCTTCAGACAGCATCTGTAAACCATAAAAACCTGTATATTGAGACTTAAGCTGTAAAAAGTTCTGTATATTTTTCCACCACGCTTCAATAAGCTGGCCCGAATCCAGACACATTTCAGGATTAAAAATAACGGGCTGCTCAACTTTTCTATTTAAAAGGTCTGCGAGTACCATTTGCAGGCTCTGTTCCGGAATTACTACCTGAATTTTTTTACAGTCTTTATCTATGACCAGGTCCTGTAACTCTGCATTTGAAACAATTAATCCTTTTGTCTCATGCGAAAGATATTTTGCCCCATGTACATTCAATGCCTGTTTACCATGAATCGGTAAACTGATGCTATAAGCTCTCAGCTTAGAAATATTAATTGCAACGTTGGCACCATAGCTGATGGTACCAATGGCCATATGTTTATGAGGCAATCTTAAACCGTCATAATGAAAATCAAGAGTATCGCGACATGTTGTATCTAAACGGTGCTCTCCACAGATTTGGGACATCAAGCTTTGCGCAAAATCAGCTTTACGAGAATAATGATTCAAATCCATCTGTTGGCTGAGTGATTCCATATCCATTCACCTAGCTAAAAACATACTTGTTTTTTAAGCAATTCCTGTACCAGCTTTAATAAAGCTGATTAATTCACTCTACATTATCTGACCCATAAAATAAAACTAATTTTTAGATTTAATTAAAATTATTATGATACTTTTAAAGTATAAATTAATATTATAAAAGCATAGTTTGAATAGAAAAATTACACCTAAAATCAAACATATAATTATCTAGATGAAATTTAGTAATGATTCAAAGTTAATAACTTTTATAATCATTTTTAATAGTTTTACTAGCTCACAGGTTAGACAGTATAAATTATGAAATAAGAATCATTTTCATATATACTTTATACTCAAAAACCCTTGATAAGCTTAAAATGAAAAACTATATTTTTTTAGTCGCCCTGATACCCAGCATTGTATTCGCACATGAACCTTATGTAGCGCCTCTAGCATTTTTCACTGAAAACACTCAAATACCTGTGATTTCCGGTTATGCGGAGGTTCCTTTTGCCAGTGAATATGCTTTAAAAGATGTGGTCTTTCATATTACTCAACCAGATCAAAGTCAAACGACGGTTACCCCGAATACTCAATTAAAATCGGCAACTGTTTTTGACTTAGCTTTAAAACTTGACGGAACATACTATATCTCGTCAAAAGTCTCCTATCCGCTGCAATATGCGCTTTATAATAAAGAATGGAAGATTTTTTATGATACAACAGAAGGAAAAGAAAAAAGTATTGCTGAGCGGGACTATGTTATTCCTGGTGATTTCAAGAAAACACCTCAATTAAAAAATGTGACTCGTGAGTGGAGTATTGAAACATATCTCTCGAAAAACAAACTGACTGAAGTTAAAGAAAAGATAGATTTTCCCCTCCAAGTCAAGTTTTCCAGTCATCCGAATAATATTAAGGCAGGACATCCTGTAAGCTTAGCGGTTTCAAAAAATAATAAGCTTTTAAGTAAAGCAGAAATAGTAATAAGGGAAAAAGGTCAAAGTGAACAAAATACAAAAACTGTTCTGACCGATTTCAAAGGTAGAGCAAATCTGACGTTTCCAGCCGCAGGACAATATCTGCTTGAGATAACAGAAACTCAAAATCCTAAAGCGGAGCCGGTTAACCAGTACTATAAAATTATTTCTTTATCAGTAAACTAATTTGCAAACCCGCTTAAGGCTAAACTGGAACAGTTAAAATTGCCCGGTTTAGCCTTGAATGGATTATTCTTTTATGCGTGTTTATTAATTTTAATTAGATAGTGCATGAGTTTATATATAAATTTTTGAAATGAAGCTTTTATTCAATATCATTTTCCATACAAATCATTATGATAAAAAAGCTGGATGTCTTGAATACTGGAAATAACAGAAGATATGGAAATTGATGAAGAGCTCACTCTAAAAAAAATACAGATATTTCTCATGTTCATGCGCTATGGAAATTTGTCGAAAACTGCAGCAGAAATGCAGATTAGTACGGTTAGCGTACACAAAGCACTGCATTCTCTGGAAAGCGCGCTACGTTGTCCGCTATTTAAAAATGAAGGCCGTAACCTGATTCCCTTAAAAAGTGCTTATGTACTGCAAGAGCATTCACAAAAACTTGTTCAGGATATGATCATCACTGTAAATAAAACCCGTGAAGCCGCAGGGTTCGCAGCCAAAGTCCTGCATTTGGGTTCACTCTATTCACTTACAGTAAATACCATTCCAAATGTGATTAGCGGCTTAAAATTACGACGCGGCGAACTTGATATTCAGCTTCTGCTCAGTTCCAATCTGGATCTGGTAAAAAAATTAAAATCTACCGAGCTGGATGCAATTATTGTGGCTCTCAATGACACCACAGATGATCTGGATTTTGAACGGCTACCTATGTTTCAGGACAGTATTTACCTGGCTGTAAATAAAAACTCTTTGCTCGCCGAAGAACATGAAATTGATCTGAGTTTACTTAAAGATGAGACATTCCTGACACTTTCAAAAGGTTTCGCAACCCGCAATGATAGTGATACAGTCTTTGAGAAGGCAGGAATTGATCCAAAAGTTTTTTTACAGGTTAGTGATATTTTTACTTTAATCAGCATGGTGAGTAGCGGTGTTGGTCTTGCACTGCTCCCCGGCCGTATTTCATCTATTTATGAAAGCTCGGTCCGTCTTATTCCTTTACAGGCGAAGTACCAGATTAAGCAGGAAATAGGTCTGGTCTTTCTTAAAAGTAAAGAACGTGATCCGAATCTTTTGGCCTTGATTGCAGAATGCCGGATGTTTGCCCAGCAGTATCTGCTTGAATAATTGAGCAACAGAGTTGATTTCAGCTATTGCTCATTTGAGGATGTTAACAGTTTTAGCCAAAAAGAGCATTTATTGTCAGGAAAAATACAGAAGGTCCAAGCAGACATCCCAGTCCTGTATAAAAAGTTGCAACCAGCGCACCATAAGGCACCAGACGAACATCTGTTCCAGCAAGGCCTGCTGCAGTACCGCTGGTAGTACCTGCAAGGCCGCCAAAAACCATGGCTGAGCGCGGGCTTTTCAGGTACATAAATTTTGCAAGTAAAGGAGTACCGACCATAAAGAAGACAGATTTGATCAGGCCAATTGCGATAGACAACGCAATAACTTCAGAACTGGCACCAATGGCCGTACCGGTAATCGGGCCTACAATATAAGTCATTGCGCCAGCTCCGATAGTCGTCATTGAAACAGGGTCTTTATATCCCATTACCCAGGCAATCATAGCACCAATTATAAAAGGCACTACACAGCCCAGTAATAGGGCAACAAAACCGATTTTTCCAGCCTTTTTCACTTCTTTCACATCAACTTCAAATGCTGTTGAAGCAATGGCAAGATCCCGAATCATGGCCCCACCCAGCAAGGCAAAACCTGAGAAAATTGCAATATCTGAAATTCCTTTCGTACCCTGCGTATATACACCAGCAAAGTAGGCGACGCCCAGCCCTAACGTAATAGCGATAGCCGAGCTCTGCAGTTTGCCTTTAGTCAGATATTTTGAAAGCAGATGGGAGACAAACATCATCAACCCTGTCACTGCAAGCGCAGTGACTAGCGCATTTTTACTTAAAACCGCAATAAGTGCATCCATAATTTTTCCTTTTTAGTCCATTAATTCTGATTATTATTAGGCAGTCTTTTCTTTGGCTTCGATAGACCAGCTATAAGTTTCGTAATCACCACTCATACGGTTTAGGTAACGAATCACAAATACTGTGCCTATTAAGGAAGTCACCGCAACGATGATACCGACCATTCCGCCAGACAATGCAGCAACTACATTTTGACCTGCCGACATTGCGACCACGATAGGAATATACATTCCTGACCAGTACAGCACTCCAAACTGGGTTACTTGAGGCAAATATCCCTTTTTCATCAAGATTTCTTTGGCCAGAATTAACAGGATCATGGAAATAGCAACACCGCCCACATTAGCCTTTACACCCAGCAGCAGGCCTAAAGTATTTCCAAGATAATCACCTAACAGATGGCAGATTGCCAGAATTGCTGTTCCATATATAATCATTTTAAATTCCTCTATCCATTGAGTTACGTCATTTTGTTTTAGCTAGGTTTTACTTCAGCTTACCTGCTCTTTTTGCATTGCAGTGATCAAACTGTCCAGTTGAGTATTCTGAAAACATAAAACTGAACCCTCTTTAAATATTTTTCGTGCCAAGCCGGTCAGTACAGTGCCGGGTAAAGCTTCAATATGTAATCTGACTCCTCTTTCCCAAGCAGCCTGGACCGTACTCTCCCAGTCAATCATCCGGCTCATATTAAAAGTAAGGTCATTGAGTATCTGGACATCTGTTCGCAGTAAACGTGCAGAGGTACCACTTAAATATTTAATTTTAGGTTGTGCGGAAGCTACTCCTTTTATATCGATATGTAGCTGTCTGGCTTGCGGTTCAAGCAATATACAGTGTGAAGGGACACTAACCGCCAGACGTTTTACGATTGCGCCGTCCAGACGTGCAAGGCTGGAAACCTGTTGCATTGCTTCCTCTGAACCTGAAATGACTATCTGATTGCTGGCATTGATATTGGCTATGTATATATCTGGGGTTTCTATACGAACCTGTGATATCCATTGTTCAACCCTCATACGATCTGTGCCGATCACTGCTGTCATGCCATATCCTTGCGGATAGGCCTGTTGCATTAGCTCACCTCGTCTGGCCACAAGTTTTAAACCATCTTCGAAACTGATTACACCGGCGACGGTCGCTGCTGCCCATGCTCCAATCGATAAACCGGCCACGTAGTCTGGATAAATATTCTGTTCAGTTAGAAGAGCAGAACTAATTATGCCCGACAGATATAAACATAACTGAACTGCATAAGTTGATCTGAGATTTTCAGGTTGGTCCAGTAGCAGCACATCCTGTTTTAAAACGTCAGACGCCTGTTCAAGATATTGTTTCACCAGTTTATGGGTTGGCAGCTCATGTAACATATTGATTTTTTGGGCGCCCTGTCCCGGATATACCCAGATCGAACTCATACTAAGCTCCTTCCAAGTTCCAAGGATTGAGCACTAAAACAGCCACATTTTGACATTTTAGTAAAATACTTCCTGCTGCTTGTGCCCACTCCCTTAATGCGATGCCACCTGAAGGGGTCTGAAGCTGTACATCTATTTTGAGTTTAAGGGCATCGAGCTGCTGTAAAATAGTTCGTGCCTGCTCTTTTTCCATTAAGCACTCTGCACGTATTAACAGGTCTATATCACTCTGTTCTGTCACTGTTCTCAGACCGGTTGCCAGTTCAAAGCCTGTACTACCGGTATAACCCCAAGGTAAGCCAATACTTTCCATAACCTGCCCTACCAGTTCTAGGCTTTGCTGGAGATGGGGAAACCCGGCAAGGTCTGTTTTCACCAGCGCCTCAGGCTTGATATGTTGGGTAATCGCCTGAACAGGCATCTCGGTGGCATAGCGTAGGCTACGGCATTTTCCACGAATACCGACTGCAATTACAGCAGGACGGGTAGATGCACGGCGTATCACCACCGGCACTTCCCGTGACAATTCATGTGCTACCCATTCAGGCGCATTTTGCGGTAACATAGCCGGCGTCATTCCCCACAGCAAGTCATGTGGCTGCAGCTGAGTATTCATGACCATTGCTCACGTAATAATTCACGTACCTGTTTAGAGGCTTTACGATTTTCTGCATTCAAACGGTGTTTAAGGTCAGTCATGCCCTGTTGCCTAATATTGATAAATGCATGAACCAGAACCTGCTGGACATTAAATATGTCCTGGCCGGTAGGCTGGTCTGCATCACTGACTTCCAGCATGTCAGACAGTAATCCTAATGTGTTGTAGCTTTCAATGTCATACGCCATTGGTGGTATATTGGCAGCCAGTTGCTCCAGCTCATCTACTGTACGTAATGTTACACGGGCAGCAGATTCTTTGCCCATGGCATGTACCATCACGCCAGAATCCTTTAGTGCTAAAATCCGGTTTGCCTGATAGCCATGAGCCAGAAAAGCACCCGACATTGATTTTCCGACCAGTAGGCTGACTACCGGATGTCCGGCCAGACGTGCACGTACATAACTGTCTACTGCACCGGCCAAAGCCTGATGTATCCCCAGCAATTCTTCACGACGCCCATAAGCCTGACTCGGCACATCGACAATACATAGAATTGCACGCTTATCTTTTTTTCCTTCATCGAGTTGAATAAGTTGATCTACAGCTTTTGCCAGTGACCATCCTTCAAGGAGTCCTACCTCGCCTTTGCGTGCCCGTGGAAAGTGATTATGAATATCCGGTACAACTGCAAATACCCGCAACATCTGCCCGTCTATTTGTCCATCGGCAACCAGCAGAGAATGAATGCCAGTTTCAATTTTCTGGAAACCTCGTGTTAAAATTTCAAACCAGTGTTTACCCCGAACTGAAAACTTGATGGCGTTTATGTCCATATTCATGTCTGTTCTCCCTGATACAACGCTTGCACCTGAACAGGCAATAATTGTTCTGATGTATCTATTTGACTGAGTTTGGGCAGATAAAAAGAATAGTCTGAACTGCGATGCAGTTGAGGTATACCCTGCTGCATATAGCCAATCACCTGTTGTTTCATTTGTTCTCGGTCATCTTGTACATAAGCATCGACCAAGCCACTGGCAAAGCGCTGAGCCCCTCCGGTAATACTCCAGATAAAAGGACGGTCTTTAGCGTCATATTCCTGTATACCTGCTTCCTGTTCAATTACCTGTGGTCCGTTTAACCCAAGACGACCTTCCTGTGTTATGATCAGGTAACTGCATAATCCTGCTGCAATTGACATTCCACCGAAGCAACCCACACTTCCTGCAATAATTCCAATCACAGGCCGGTATTGTCTAAGCTCAACAATTGCTGCCTGAATTTCTGCAATAGCAGCCAGACCCAAGTTAGCCTCCTGCAAACGTACGCCACCAGTTTCTAGCAGTAAAATAGCGGCGGTCGGAATTCCCTGACGGTTATCTTCGATTGCCATTTCAAGTGCGCCAGCAATTTTGGCACCGCCGACTTCCCCAAGACTTCCTCCCTGAAATACACCCTCAATTGAGATGACAACAGTAGGTTGCTGCTGGATTAATCCTTTGATAATTACAACGCCATCATCGGCCTGCGGTACAATATTTTGCTTGGGCAGCCATGGCGACATAATTCGTGCAAATGGATCAAGCAGTTCACGCCCGCTGTTCGGGTCCAGAAATGACCAAGCACGTTCACGGGCATTTAATTCAATAAAGCTCTGCTGTTCTAGTAGTTTATTTTTATCCGGCATTTTCTATCTCCTCAAAGGCCTGTTCCAGCCTTAAACGGACAACTCCCGGTGTCGCTCCAAAATCGTGGATATCAATATTGACTGCTGGCGGAAGCTGGCTGGTAAATACCCGTTCAAACAGGTTATTCCAACGCTGACTGCTGCCATCTACTGAAGTTGTTACCCTGACTTTAAGCTTTCTTTCTGAACCGGGTTCCACCAGGATTTCCAGATCTCCTGAACCTACACAGCCAACTACAATAGATTTTTGAGGTACTTTTCCTGCATTAAATTCAAAATTTAATATTTCCATACTTGGTCATCCTTTAATATTTTATGGTCCATTCTGCTTATGCTATCCAGAAACAGTAAGGCTGCCAGTAAATCTGCTGCTCCCCCGGCCGACGCTCTAATGGCCAGTAAATTATGTTCTAGCTGTTGTAAAGCCTGCTGTCCTTTTAAGGTAGAACTTCCTCCTGAGGCCAGAACATATTTTGCACCGTCCTGCATCTGTTCTAGCCCGGAAAGGCCAGCTCGATAAATGACACAGGTATCTGTAAGCTGTGACATCATGGCAAGCAAGCTATCAAGCCGTGCATGACTTTCACTTATGCTTTTACTACGGCTCAGGCATAATTGCGGCCAACCGTACTGAACTATTACTGGAAAACCTTGCTGGGCCTGCTGTTTGGCACCATTTATGCCATATTGCTGCCGGATTTTCTGGCCATGTGTTAATGCCTGTACTGGAATGAACCGGTCTTCCAAACAGGCAATTTTTCCGGCAAGCCTGCATAAGTCAGGTACAGTTAGTCTTTTCTGCTTTTCAAGAGTAAGCGCTGTAGCAGTGACCATTAATCCAAGTGACCAGATTGCACCACGATGCGTATTAATGCCTTGAGTTACCTGCAGCATTTGCTTCTCACCTTGACGCCCAATATGACCAATTTCTTCTCTTAATGACTGACAGACAGTTCCATATTTTTCTGCGGCCTGAGCCATTGCCTTAAACATGGGAAACAGGCTTTGTGCAGAATGCTCCATTAGCTCAAGGCTAAGGTCATCATGTGCACCACTGCCACGCTGGTCGACCAGTGCCGGCTTAGGAGTCAGATTTACTTCATCTAGTAATGCCTGGACGGCAAATTCAGCCAGCCGCTCGGCCACAGTCAAAGAAGTTCCGGTTAAAACAGCCATTATTACCAGCTCCTGAATTTTGCAGGTGGTTGATATAAGCCATCTGACCAGGACACAAGCTCTGCAATATTTTTGGCAGCTAGTAATTCGCGTGTTGCATCAGTACGGCGTATCCCTAGGTCTTCTGGAAAGACCACCAGACCTTCCTGACGCAGGCGTTCAGTTGTTTTAGGGTTATGATTAAGACCTATATCAGTTACACCTGCAACCGCTGCAATCATCTCTTCTCGTTCTTGCATACTGCGGGCTTTATATAGGTAGGCAATTCCTTCCTCAGTGAGTAAATGGGTTACATCGTCACCATAAATCATGATAGGTGCCAGTGCCATACCAGCTTTTTGAGCTACACCTACCGCATCAAGCGTATTTACAAAAGTAGGTTTCCTGCCTTCCTGAAAGGTTTCTACCATCTGTACAACCAGTTTCTTGCCACGAGCGAGATAAGTATCTGTATCAGTTTGTTCTGTGGTCCGCATGTCCAGCCAGGCAGGTGTGGCATGTCTGCGTCCACGAGGGTCATGGCCCATATTGGGCGCTCCACCAAAACCGGCAAGTCGGCCTTTAGTAACTGTGGAAGAGTTCCCGCTTCCATCTACCTGAAGCGTTGCTCCAATAAACAGATCTACTGCGTACTGTCCAGCCAACTGGCACATCATACGGTTAGAACGTAATGAGCCATCTCGACCGGTAAAAAATACATCAGGGCGGGCAGCAATATATTTTTCCATGCCTAGCTCGGTCCCGAAGCAATGCACACTTTCCACCCAACCAGTTTCAATGGCAGGTATTAATGTCGGGTGCGGATTGAGTGTCCAGTTGCGGCAAATCTTGCCTTTTAAACCCAGGGATTCGCCATAAGTAGGTAAAATCAGTTCAATCGCTGCTGTGTTAAAACCGATCCCATGATTTAAAGATTGCACTTGATGACGTTCATAAATACCGCGGATCGCCATCATGGCCATCAATATATGCACAGGCTTGATGTGTTTCGGATCACGTGTAAATAAAGGTTCGATATAAAATGGTTTATCTGCTACCACGACAAAATCTACCCATGAAGCAGGAATATCAACCCGCGGTAAATCTGTAACATCATCAACCAGTTCATTTACCTGGACTATTACAATGCCGTCACTAAAAGCAGCAGGTTCTATTAAAGCTGGAGAATCTTCTGTACTTGGGCCGGTATAGATATTACCCTGCCGGTCTGCCATAAAACCTGCTGAAAGTACAACGTTGGGAATAAGATCAACCAGTAACCGTGAATAGAGTTCAATATAAGTATGAATGGCTCCAACTTCGAGCAGCCCGTCTTCAATTAATTGACTGATTCTAAGACTTTGTGTTCCTGCAAAAGAAAAGTCCAACTTGCGGGCAATACCTTTTTCAAACAGATCCAGATGTTCCGGACGCCCAACGCTGGGCATAATCATATGCAGGTCATGCAGAATTTCCGGATTGACTTGTATCAGTGAGCGAGATAGAAAATCTGCCTGTTTCTGGTTATTTCCTTCCAGAACTACTTTATCGCCTGGTGTAATCAGTATTTCTAATACTTTTATAATATCTTCTGCCGGAATAATGCAGCCATCGGCATATTTTGCAGCCATTTCCAGTTTGAGTTGTTTTGCATGTCGACGTTTTGTCCATATACGTTCTTTATTCTGAACCGAACCTTCCATGAGGCTTTCCTTAATACTTATCTCCTGATCTATAAAACTCTTTTTAGTATGCAGGATCAATCAACCTGAAAGCAGAATCATTAACCTAAAGTTAATGATTCAAAACTGCTTTGGAGTGGCATGTTAAAAAGTCTAATTAAGAGGAGGTAGTTAAGTACTATTACTAGGCATATAATTCTTTTTCAGTTTCTCAATTATTTTTTATATAAAATAAATTTTTAATTTAGTATATTTCATTATTTATAGGATTAATTCAAATATTAAATTAGTTTTAAATATAATCTTCCTATGTTTTTATAATATCATGATAAATCAATGATACTTTATCCCATAAAGTATAATATCATTAAAATCAAAAACTTATTTACATATTATTTAATTTAAAATATAGAAAATATACTTCTATTCTGTATATTTTCTATAGATCAGAAAAATCCTCAATACTATATTTTAATAAAATCTATTTAGCTATAGGTTGAGCAGAAAGCGGCACACCAAATAACTGGTCAAAAATCCAGTTAAAGGTAAAAGTATAAAAAGGAATAATAACAATTAAAGAAGCATCTAAAATAAATGCTTTGAGTAATGTAATTTCCATCCACCAGGCAATAAGAGGAATTAGAAAAATTATTAGGGTGAGCTGAAACCCTATTGCGTGGGCTATACGCCGTTTCACAGTACGGGTACGCATCGTTTGACGTCTTTCCCATGCTTCGAACATCAGGTTATATACCAGATTCCAAAGTGCCGCCATACTGGTCACTAAAATTGCTAGAGGTCCAGTATGGCTTAATGTGCTACCAGTCAATAAAGCGAAACATAGCGAAGAAATTCCCATTCCGATGATTTCATAGCTAGTGATATAAACTACTCGACGTTTCATTCCTTGCATGAATGAGATTACCTGAACAAATTAATAAGATTCCCTATTTTAATTTCAGTTAGAATTATTGATAAAGTTAATAGCTTTCAGTTGAACTGATAACAAATGAATTTTAGTAGTGAAAATATTGAGTTATTTCTTGCTGTTCTTGATGCAGGCTCTTTTTCTGCGGCCGCACGAAATTTACGCAGGGTTCCGTCGGCAGTAAGCATGGGTATAGCCAACCTAGAGGCAGAATTAGGACTAATGCTTTTTGAAAGAACTCCACGCAAGGTTATTCCTACAGCTACGGCGCTGGCATTAGTACCACAGGCCAGAATGATTTCAGAGCAACTTAAGCAAATGACGAAGCATGCATGTGAACTGTCTTTGGGCCTGGAGAATATTTTAAAAATAGGTGTCGTTTCTGATGTAAATAACCGGAAGCTCTTGCTGGCTATACAAAAAATTGCCTCAAAATATCCCCTGCTTCATATTGAAGTTATTACAGCGCCACAGGATGATATTCTACATATGCTTTATGCAGAACAGATCAGTATCTGTCTGGCCAGTTCCGGTCAAAATATTAAGATGCAGGAATATTTGCAGCTTGTTACTACAGAGACAGTGGTAGCTACAATTTCAGCAAACCATGAATTGGTACATACAAATAAAGATGCAATTTTTATTGAAGATCTGATTAATGTACGGCAGATATTAGTTGCAAGTACCGAGCTAGACATAACAGATTTAAGGCCTGTGATAGGTGCTTCTTACTGGCGAACCAACCATCTACAGACAGCAATTGATATGGTGGAGATAGGCTTAGGCTGGGGTAACTTTCCTTTATCTCTGGTAAAAGATCTGATTGATACCGGCCGGCTAATCCAGTTAAATTTTAAAAATACACAGAATCAGCTCCCTATGCCGGTCTATTTGGTCTGGTTAAAAGATAAGGTACTTCCTAAAGCCTCTCGTGAATTAATAGAGCTGATCCGCGAAGACTGGTCAACATAATCACTAGATTAGATTAAATAGGAAAATTTTTTCTTGAACCTTATCTTTTAAATATAAAATTAATCTACTTTGACATGATGCCAAAGCCATAATCATAAGACCACATAGATACTGCATCTCTATTGTAAAGTGTTAAAGATAAACGGCAGCCTTGCTCATGGGCAATCTGGTACTCGTCACAGTAATCTTTCATTTGTTGGGGAGTGAGGGCTAACCATGCTTGCGGTTTAGCAGGAATTTCTTCGAATTTCACTTGGTCCCATACCAAACCATATTTCGGATATTTTAAGGTCTTCGTCGCTTTCGCATCAAAACCATATACTTGCTTTTTAACAGTTAAGCTCTCAGCCCACTCAAACATATAGGTTTCTTGATAATTACGTTCACGTAAAGGCGTTAAATTATAAATATTCTCTGTCATGATACTTGCATCTACATCAGACCGAGAAAATAACTGATCTCCTTGATCATTAAAATAATTCTGGCAAAAACTTTTAATTTGTTGATCATCATATTCTGCAAATAAACAATTTAACTGATCAAAACGCAATCGGGCATTAATCACTAATTGAGATTGAAGATCCCAAGGCAAAAGCTCGTTTAAATCTTGAGATGAATAAGTTGATGTTACCGATGAACCATATCCTTCATAACCCGGATAAACAAATACGCGTCTGCGCTGTCTGGTTTGTTGCTTGTTTTTTTCAATATCTCGTTGTTCACAATAACGATAATTCCACTGTGGAATCATAATATTGGGTTGCTGTACTTTTTCCAATCGATGACGATTGACTCGTCCTGCTGTTTGTACAATGGATTGCACACTTGAGGCATCAATAATGGCCCAATCAAAATCATGATCTCGTCCCACTTCTTCTACTGGTGTCGCAACCACAATAAAGGGAATATTTAACGAATTAGATTTTTGAATGAGATCAATCATTTCATCATCTTGCTCAATCTGCTCATTACCCGTTTTTCTTTTTTTACTATCTTTATGACGTGTTAAAAGCTGATCTAAACGTTGCTCTTTATAAAATCTTGAAATAAGCCAGTCATTTGCATGATAACAAGCTACTTTTGCCTCAGGTAAATGATCTGATAAAAATTGAGCAAGTCGAATTGCATGTTTAATATTGGCAACCCGTATCAGCCCCAAAGAAATTTTCTTTTCGGTCTTTTTAAAATGCCATGCATGTGCTTGATGTAGTTGTTTCACTCCTTCCAATACTGACTGTTTCCACGATAAAATTGTAGTTTCAGGTAATGAAAGCAACTGAGCCAGTCGATGAGTTGGCTTAGAGCACAAGTGAATTTGCAAATCATCCAAATGTTTTTGATAATTTCCATTAAATTCTGATTTTTGATTTGACTGCTCTAACCATATTTTTGGTTTAAGCTCATTATCAATAATCGCAATGATTGATTTTTTCTCATTTCCATACAGAGCCGCCCGCATCTGTATGCCTGACTCAAAGGCTCGATGAATTGTTTTGGCAACGGTCAGTGATAAAGTTGCTGAAGAACAAATCACGTTTCGACCATACAAAGCAGCGAGCTGAACTAAACGCAACACGGCAATGAGGGCTTGAGGTTCATAGCCATCCACCTCATCTAAAATCAAATCACTACTCATTATTCTGAGTAATGCTTTAACGTGATGTCCTTGTCGATGCGGCTCACCGGCTGCAATCAGATAATCAATCGTTGACACCAGTAATGGTGAAGCAAGAATAGTCGTTTCCTTTTGATCTAAAACTTTACGTCCATTTTTTTCAACCGTAAATAATGGATGTAACCAGTCTGGTAAATCGCAGTCTTCCCCCCAGGCATCAAACATAGGTTCCGGATGATTTTCATCTTCATCCACGAACTCAATTTTCTCTTTACTTTGATCGAATAAAGTCTGGGTAACCGTATTCCCGATAATCACAGCAATTTCATCTTCCGATAGATTCATCGATGTTTTAAGTGCATGCCCAGTCTGCAAAGTTAGAGAACGCAAATTAAGCGCAATCGCTAATCTTGGGTCATCTGGTCGTAAAGTACAAGCAGCGCGCAAATTCATACGGGTTTTACCGCTTCCTGTCCCTGCAATATTAAATACTAGTGCCGGTGTTTCAGGATGCTTCTGTATATTTTTTTGCATGGCATTTGCTGCGATATTTTGCCATTGGAACCGCGGGTGAGTCGTTGGCTGGCAAATATATTCAACGGTTTGTTCAGATAGACCAGATAAACTCAAATCAGTCATCATTTGAACTGCGATGCGTGAAGCCCGATCCCCCACTTGGTGCAAATGCCATTCTAATGGCTGGTCTTGTAATTTGGCTTTCCTGTCTTGGTCTACAGTTTTAAGCTTGGTATTTGCAAATAACGATACATTTTCAGGCTTTTGCAAAGAATATTGTTGTGCCGAGACAATATGATCTGCATGAATCAAAGCTGCTCGTGAATGTAGTGCTAAGGCTTTCCAATATAAAAGCTGGTCTGTTTTTTGTTTTGGTATTAATGCAGTTAAACGTTGCATACGTTTTTGATGGCTTTTAAAAATAGAGTCTGGCAATTCACCGGCACAGCTCATTTGTTCACGGCTTGGAACTAATGTTCGAACATGATTTTCATAGTGAGGTAAGGCGAGTGGATCATTTTTTAAAGCTTCTTCCACGCCTAATAACCCATGATGTGTCACAACCAAATAATCGACTGCTTCTAATTCGTTTTGGACTCCCTGCACTATTTCTTGTCGATCACCTAAAGTAAATTTATTTAAACCTTTACCTAAATTCTTCCAGGCAAGCTGCCAGTCCCATCCATTTTTTCTGAGTTGTTGTAACAGTTTTAAAGACAGCCATTCATGTCGAATGTCATCTTTAATTTTTTGCCCCACCATTTCTGGACTTAATTTTTTCTGAAAATGTTGTGAGGCCTTACCAATATCATGCATGTCCCCTGCTGCACCCGCCAACAAGCTACTTACTTTGACCCATTCATCCAGCATCAGTAATTTTTGCTGTTTCTTGGTCGATGCAACCGGATAGGCACCGTCGTGTGCAAATTTATGTTTTGCTCCCACAACCCATGCAAGCTTCATTCTTCGCACACCAAAATTAATGTACGCAGCTACCGCAGTTTGTCGGGTTGCCACTTTTTTTAATGCACTACGAATTTCTTTTAAGCCATCCATGGTCATGGGTGCTTGCCAAGATGAATGTCCTGTACGAATCGCATAGCTATCCAAGATTGCTCTTGTTTTCTTTAAAGCTCTTTTTTCACAAGCGGAAATGAGAATGACATGCATAACTTATTATTAAAATTTAAATATAATAAAAATATATTCTTTTGTTTTAAAAAGAGAAAGTTCTAATAACAAGATACGATCTTAGAACGTCAGTTTATGTCGTTTTGAACTTATATTTTAGCTTATCTGTACTTAACAAATAGTTGCAAGCAGTTACCGCTATTTCTGTATAATCTTTTTTGTCTGCTACTGTATAAGTAGTTGAGAAAGAGACTAGATTCTTGTTTAAGAATTATCTCGTTGACCATCGCTTTAGATGGATTACTTTTTGTTACATCTAAAATTCCAATAAATAACAACAACATAAACTCAAATAAAAAAATAACGCCCGAGACTAGATTATTGTTTCATTGATATAAAAATTTAACTAGTCATAATGAGTTAGAACTGAGCAGCACAAAGCATCTCAACTCTTTTGTGCTGCTCTTCAAGTTAACTCGTATCAAAAGGAGCTCACTCATGAGTAATCTTATCACAGAACATATAAATCCATTGTCAAATCAAGAAAAATCATCACCTGATTTTTCACTGAGTATGTCAGCAAAACTTCTAAAGTTATCTCCTAAAGTATTTATTGAACTTTTATACAGGAATAAATTTATTTTTAAACGAAGTAAGCAAACTGCATGGGAGTCATATCAAAATATTGTAGATAGAGAAATCTTATGCCATCGAGTAATAAACATAAAACACTCTACAGGCATAGTAGTTCCACATTTACAAGTTAGAGTCACTTTAAAAGGTCTAACATACTTTAAGAATAGATTTTGCTCTTAAATCTACGAAGATATTATTGCGACATTTAATGTCGCAATAATATTCAATATTTATTTAATTTTTAAAATAATGTGTTAAAAATTGGCTAGATAACAAAAACGGGGAAGATAATGCCTGAACCACAAACTGATATTTTTATAAACGCTTTAGAAGAATCGGTACACTTTAGTTTAAAGACGATTAATTCCAATATTGAAAAAGGTGGAATTCGTTTAAGTAAGCAACAAGCACTTGATTTACCCTATCTCAGTGCTCGAACTTTATTAAATGAAGACTTCCTTATTCCAACCGATTATCAGGCAAATGCAGGTAAAACGGCTTCTATTTTTAAAGTCGTAAAAGCGGCCATGATTGATAATGATATCAGTTCAGAAGATGCTGAGTTTCAACAACAAGTGGAACAGCTCAAGCCATCCATTTCATCTGTTTTTAATGAGCCATATCAATCAGGTACAGAAAACATTGATATTCGTATGCGCCAGCTTTTAATTCCAAAAAATGGTAAATACGTTTCAGTAAGTCCACTTACTGCTGCTGGTGTAAATTATCTGGTGAACCAAGAAGTTGATGCTGTAAATGAATTACGCAAAGAAAAAGACAGTGAGTTTAACCGCATTCAAACTGCTGTTTTTGGCATAGGCGGAGCCAATCCACAAAATGTGGGAAGCCTCGTTCGTTCAATGCAACGCCCTATTACAGTTGATGCTCCTCAAGCAAGTGAAAAAGTACGCCAAGCATTAGCGATTTTCTATAACGGATTTACGATACGTCTATCCCGCAAAATAAAACTGCTTAATGGAACTAAACGGGCAAAAGAAGCAATTAAAGAGTGGTCAGAAATTTTAAATCGCCAACTTGTTATTACTGCAACGAATACTATTCAAAATTGGCATGACCTCGAGATTTTCGCTCCTTCTACTAATCGGGATGTACGAGATCAGGAAATTATTTTCCTGAATATCCTTGCTAAAGATGTATTAAGACAAGCGACTTTCCAAAAAAATATTTTAGAAGAGGCTGAATCAATTCTACCAAGTATGGAAGAAATTGAACGCCCTTCATTCTGGGTTCATCCGAGCCTTTCGTTTGTTTTACAAGGTTTGATTGATCCAGAACTAAGAGATGATAACTGGAGAATAAAGTTCTCAGATTATCTGGCTAGAAAAATCACCAATGAAACCTTTGATATAGAAATAAATAATGAAACTGTATCAATTAGCCTAGATAGCAATGCTGAAGGTTATATCGCCCGCCGCTTACGGGAGATTGTTCGATGAGTCGTTATGTCGTTATTCCTCGTATGCGAGTACAAAATGCAAATATGCAAACCAATGGCTTCTTATTAGGTGGTGTACCTTTGTTTGCAGCCAATATGTTTGCACATCATTTAGCAAGACAATTAGGCACTCAAGAAGAAGGCATTATTTATATTCATCATGACCAACAGCGTTTAGGTGGGCAAGCCTATGGGCGCTTTACGCCTGCTCAACGTCGTGGTGCCGTGTTTATTGGTAAAAAGGACTATTCTTCTAAAAATAAATATGCGTTGTCTTTACAACCAACTGCATCTTGTCATTTAGAGTTTAGCCTTGTTATCAAATTTTCTAGCTCTCGTATTAGTCCAGAAAAACTAACAAATATACTGAAACGTAGCCGTTTTGTTGGTGGACAAATTATCGAGTTTTTAGAAATTACGACACATGCTGAAAATGAATTAGAAACTGCCTTAAAGAAAATCAAAACTGGGTTTGCCATTTTAGACCGACAAGATTTGCTTATTGAATATCAGCAACGTAAACAAATTAATCGAGTTCAGGCATTTACACAGTTGTTAGCATTAAAAGCAGATGCGCTTAGAACGTTCTTTAATGACCAAAATTTAAGTTGGATATCGGCAACTAATTTGGGTTATGCCCTACTTGAGCCACCCACAGACCAACGAGCTGGTATTCGCCAAGCACAAGATCAGGAAACGACAGCACATGCCTATGCAGAACCACTTACAGGCATTGTTCAGTATTTTTCTTTAGGCGAGATTCTAAGGAAAAATACCGAGACTGAGGATGACACTTGGCATAACTTGCAAAAATTATTGTGGACCTACCACTGGCCGCAAGAAGACATTTTTCTTTTAAAACAAAATTGCATCAATGCATAACTCACTTTTAAACATAAGGAATTTTTCACATGACAATTTTTAAGAAATTACCAGGTAGCCTTTCTTTACAACGCGGCACAGTGTTAAGTGATGGGGCTTTTTTTAATTTATTTGAAGATGGCAAACAAGAACCTTTACATGTGATGTATCACGGTATTCGAGGGACTCAAAACGTAGCAGGTAACAAAGAAAAAGGTGCAGCAACAGGTAATTCACTGGCTCGTGAAGTTACAAACATTCAGCTTACTGAGTCTGCAAAATTACAACCTAAAGCGAAACTTTTGGTGAAATGGGACTTTCGTTTTATTGATTTGAGCTATGTACTGTTTGCAAGTGCTTCAAAAGCTGGTGCTGACAAAACCGAAGAATATAATTTCCGCCAAGCTTTCTTAAATTTTGTAAATCGTGCCAAAGAAAGCGATGGACTTAAAGAAGTTGTGCGTCGTTATGTACGTAATATTGTTAATGGCCGTTGGTTATGGCGCAACCGCATTGTCGCTGAAAGTATTACCATTCAAGTGACTGCTCAAGACTACCCTGAAATATTTAGCTTTGATGCTCTTTCTTATAATCTTAAGAGTTTTGATCAACCATCTGAACAAGAACAAAAACTAGCAGATATTTTGTTAAAAGGAATTACTGGTGAATCAACAAGTGCTGCATTGCATATTGAAGCGATTGTTGACTTCGGAATGGGCGGTGTAGAAGTTTTCCCTTCTCAAAATTATTTAGAAGATAAACCGAAAGGTTTCTCTCGATCTTTATATCAATTAACTCCGAAAAGGCCAGATCACAAAGCAAATGACAACCAATATCTGGGTCAAGCTGCATTACGTGACCAAAAAATCGGAAATGCACTAAGAACAATTGATACCTGGTATCCACTGTTTAAAGAAAACGATGAAAAGCCCATTGCAGTAGAACCTAACGGTGCAAACCTAGAAGGACAGATTTTCTATCGCGTGGGTAAAGATAAAGTTTCTGCATTCGATATTTTAAAAGAAATTGATGAACTGGATGTAAACAGCGACAAAGGCAGGTTCCTGATTGCATGTTTAATTCGTGGTGGCGTGTACTCCGAGGGTGAATAATGATGGATGCCAATTACTATCTGGATATCCGTGTTCTTGAATCATCAGATGATACAGATTTAAAACTGGGCCATATTCGCAATCAAATTTACACCGTCATTCATGGTGCATTTCGGAAACTACCCGCGCATTATGCGCTTGCATTGGAAATATCCGATAAATTGAAAGCGAAGCAAGAACAGTTTGAAAAAAAACATGGTCGTTCAGCTAAACCTAACTTTGATATTTTGCGAATTTTTGCAGAAAAGCAGGATGAGTTAGATGAGTTAATCGAAGCAATTAAAGGACACTGGAAAATTCGCGACTATACCGTTTTAGGGGCCTCAATTCCTGTTCCTGCTGCCAAAATTTCTGGTTGGAAAAGTTATCGTAAGTTTCGTATTCCCACTCTTAAAGCTGAACGTACTAAACTTTCCCACCAAAATGAACCTTTAAGAGATAGACGTTTAAAAGCTGCCAAAGGAATGCCCTTCTTTCAGGTGATCAGCCAAAGTTCAGGACAAGGTTTTACGGTCATTATTGATGTGCAGGACTGTGAAAATGCAGGGTACGGACTACCAGATAGCTATGGGCTTGCCCGTAAGGAAAGTCCTTTTGCCCTACCCGTCTTTTAAGGAAATATAATATGAGTCAACTCCGTCAGGAACGCAGCCGCCCACTTATGCTTTCAAAGCGTGCCTGCGTATTTTATTTAGAGAGAGTTCGTGTCGTTTTAAAAGATGATCGAATTGTTTACTTGACGGAGAACTCACAGCCTGTGGAATATTTTTATAATATTCCAGAGAAAAACACAGCCTTTTTACTACTTGGTAAAGGTAGTTCATTAACAGATGCGGCTGCCAGACGTTTAGCAGAATCTAATGTAATGGTTGGATTTTGTGGTTCTGGTGGTTCCCCTTTATTTTCATCATTAGACTTAACATTTTTAGCACCCCAAAGTGAATATCGACCCACTGAATATATGCAAATTTGGATGAGAGCATGGTTAGATGATGATGCACGCTTACTTATGGCAAAGATTTTATTACTTGAACGTATCGCCCTCGTATCAGAATCATGGAAAAAGAATTTTGATTTAATCCAGTATGGCATTCACATTGATGAAAACGCGTTAAATACATTTAAACAAGATATTGATCGTTCCGAAAATCAACAAGAATTACTTGCAGCCGAAGGACGTTGGGCCAAAACATTATACAAGCAACTTGCTAAAGGCTTTGGTGTTGAGTTCATTCGCGATGAAGGAAAAAATTCTCATGATACTATTGCTGATATAGCCAACAGCTACCTCGATCATGGAAACTATATTGCCTACGGCTATGCGGCAGTTGCTTTAAATGGAATGGGAATTAGCTTTGCTCTCCCTATTTTGCACGGTAAAACACGTCGTGGGGGTCTAGTCTTTGATCTAGCTGATCTAGTGAAAGATGCTTTTGTGATGCCAATCGCTTTTACATGTGCAGCAAAAGGATTAAATCAAAAAGAATTCCGAATGCAGCTTATTGAAACATGCCAAGACAAAGATATTTTAGATTACATGTTTGGCTTCATTACTGACATATGTAGTAAAATTAAATAAAATCATATAATTAAGTTTTATACTTTATAACGAAGTATTTTCACTCATTAAAAACTTATATAATTGATTTCAAGAGTTTTGTTTTAACTTAACTCTAGTTCGTCATCGCCTAGATGATTTAGAAATGAAAATGCAAAACCGCCTACACCTGAAGAACGTTCGTCATCGCCTAGATGATTTAGAAATCCCGCTCTTTGATATCCAGTCTGATAACATCGTTCGTCATCGCCTAGATGATTTAGAAACTCTACCACATAACAACGATACTCCTTTTAAAGTTCGTCATCGCCTAGATGATTTAGAAATTAAGTGCGGACAGCGTAGGGAGGAAGGGTGAGTTCGTCATCGCCTAGATGATTTAGAAAATGTAGCCATCGCGCAGTTTCATCATCCCGATGTTCGTCATCGCCTAGATGATTTAGAAAAGGATCTAGTGGACGCGAAGCAGGATGTTACGGTTCGTCATCGCCTAGATGATTTAGAAACACCGTCACGGCGGCGTACAGTCTGGTGGCAGGTTCGTCATCGCCTAGATGATTTAGAAATATAGGACTTTTTGCAAAGTGCTAGCAGATCTGTTCGTCATCGCCTAGATGATTTAGAAAATGAGATGACAAATGCAGACCATGAGCAATTGGTTCGTCATCGCCTAGATGATTTAGAAATCAATGCCGCGCTCATAGTTATCCGACCAGAAGTTCGTCATCGCCTAGATGATTTAGAAACGTCCGGGTCATTACACCGCAGGCAACATTGAAGTTCGTCATCGCCTAGATGATTTAGAAATCGTCAAGCTCTTTATCAATAATCGCCTGAGTGTTCGTCATCGCCTAGATGATTTAGAAAATCAACCATGAAAAACAGAGAGTATTCAGGCGGTTCGTCATCGCCTAGATGATTTAGAAAAGAACATCTGAGCGTAATCGGCCAAAGGCTTAGTTCGTCATCGCCTAGATGATTTAGAAAGGCTTCATTCTCTGGCTTGGAAAAATTGATTAGTTCGTCATCGCCTAGATGATTTAGAAATATGTCATTGATGCAGAGCATATTACTAATCTGTTCGTCATCGCCTAGATGATTTAGAAAATGCTAAGTCCGCAGTCATCCAGAAACCCATTGTTCGTCATCGCCTAGATGATTTAGAAAATCTGCCAGTTCTACAATGTTGTAACCTTTACGTTCGTCATCGCCTAGATGATTTAGAAATGCAAAAATCACATATCCCATCGTATGACCGCGTTCGTCATCGCCTAGATGATTTAGAAATACCCTTCCAACCCGCCACAGTATGAAGTTAAGTTCGTCATCGCCTAGATGATTTAGAAAGACACCAATCAGGCTCCGGAGTAATAGCTATGGTTCGTCATCGCCTAGATGATTTAGAAATTTTGCCCCAAAATCAGAAATAGAAGCAAATTGTTCGTCATCGCCTAGATGATTTAGAAAATCATGAATTGACCGCCTTGCTGGTTGGCTTCAGTTCGTCATCGCTTAGATGATTTAGAAAATTCGCCAATATGGTCATCTTCATATACTTGGGTTCGTCATCGCTTAGATGATTTAGAAATCCCCAACAACACTGCATTCTCTTTCCGGCAGGTTCGTCATCGCTTAGATGATTTAGAAAACTGTGCACCTTTTTTAGTGACAAACTCTTTAGTTCGTCATCGCTTAGATGATTTAGAAATACAATGATTTCCGCAACGCCTGGCTGTTTGGGTTCGTCATCGCTTAGATGATTTAGAAAATTGGGCGTTATGACGTTCGTATGGATACTGGGTTCGTCATCGCTTAGATGATTTAGAAATACAAATGACGAGCTGATTGCAACGTACAAAGGTTCGTCATCGCTTAGATGATTTAGAAATATATAGGCCTTCAGAAGTAAAACAGGTTGTAGTTCGTCATCGCTTAGATGATTTAGAAATACAACTCTTACTCAATGGTGGAATACAGCAAGTTCGTCATCGCTTAGATGATTTAGAAACATTTAAGGCAGGCATTTGTGCTCTCTTCGACGTTCGTCATCGCTTAGATGATTTAGAAAAGAAAAGAATGGAGCGACTCGCAATGTGGGAGGTTCGTCATCGCTTAGATGATTTAGAAAAACATCCTGCAGCAGGTTGCGCTGGCGCTGGGGTTCGTCATCGCTTAGATGATTTAGAAATTGATGATGTATGAGGCATTGTGAACCGTAGAGTTCGTCATCGCTTAGATGATTTAGAAATAGTGAGTGAATTAATTATGAATGCAAATAATGTTCGTCATCGCCTAGATGATTTAGAAAACCCACTCCCACTTTAAGCGGCATACTTCAATGTTCGTCATCGCCTAGATGATTTAGAAAACCAACCACGAATACCAAGCCAGAATAAATATGTTCTTCATCGCCTAGATGATTTAGAAACAATGGTTGCCCTGAAGGTTATGTTTCCGGTTGTTCGTCATCGCCTAGATGATTTAGAAACTCTTATTATTATTTTACGTCTGGCGGAAAAGGTTCGTCATCGCCTAGATGATTTAGAAAATTGCCAGATCCGGCCACGCATACTCTGCGAGGTTCGTCATCGCCTAGATGATTTAAAAATATCCCTTATCTTTCGGCTTGTCATCTATGAAGTTTGTTATTCCATAAATGGTTTAAGACTTTTAAAGAGGCATAGTAAAAACTTCTATAAACAATAAAATTATTAAAAACAGAATTATTGTTCAATAAATCATCCAATTTCATCTACATTATTAAATTAAAAAGGTATTATGAGCCGAAATATATCAGAATTTGATTAATTTATGATGTTCATGAGAAAACTGGGTAAGTCTCTTGACCTGGACTTGAGAAAATTAATACTTTTATTAATCGTATTCTGCGTATCTACACTCTTCTTTGTATCTTTAGGCGTGAGTTATTTAATCGTAAAAAACCAGTTAATCAGCAACTCTTTAGCGATTAACTCGGAATATGCAAATAAAATTGCCCTTAATACAGACAATCATTTTCAAAATATATTAAAAGAACTCAAGTACAGTGCTCAATCTTTGGGGAAAGATTTTAACAATTTTGCGTTAAGAGAAGCAGAAGTTGACCGTCTAAAATACCAGTCAGATCACTATAATAGTGTAGTCATTGGTGATGCTGAAGGCAGACTCATCAACTTTTCTCCCAACATTTTAAATATTGACCGGAATAAAATTCAGACCACGCCGGGAATTCAAGCCTCACTTAAAAATAAAAAAACTTATATTTCTTCACCCTATTACTCTGTAAAAGATAATCTGATTGTTTTCTTGTCCCAGCCTATCTTTGATAAAGATAATAACTATAAGGGCTTTATAGGCTCAGCCATTTACTTAAAGCAGAAAAATATTATTAACCATCTCTTAACGATCAACTACAGTTATAAAAAGAGCTATATGTATGTGATTGATCAGAATAATAAGATTATTTTTCACCCTGATACAAAAAGAATTGGAGAAACTGTTAGGAATAATACAGGCTTGAAATACATGCAGGCGACTAAAAATGGAAATGTCCGTTTGATAAATAGTCGAGGCGTAGATAATCTTGCTGGCTTTTCATACATCCCCTCAACCAAGTGGCTTATTGTCTCTCAGCAGCCCACTAATGAGCTACTTGAGCAGGCATCGACTATTATTTATAAAGTTACAGGCGGAATTTTCCTGTTTTATCTGCTTATTTTTTATATTGTCTGGAGATTTGCACTCGTTATTTCCAATCCGTTACATAACCTAGCCAATATGGCCAGTCTGCTGAATCAGCCTAAAATCGAAGAAAGAATCAAAAGGATTAATCCTTGGTACTATGAAGTCACCAAGTTCAAGTTATCACTTTTATTAAGCGCACGTAAATTTTCTCATAAGCTAACCGAAATGGATCATCGTATTAATACAGATCCACTGACTGGCTTATTAAACCGTAGAGGGATGCAGTTCTTTACAAAAGGAATGATAGATTCTAAAGTTCCTTTTTCTGTACTTCTGATTGATATAGACCATTTTAAACGTATTAATGATACGTATGGTCATGATGAAGGTGATGAAGTATTAAAAACTTTGGCTAAGATCATGTTGGAAAATTTCCGCAAAAATGATCTTTGTTGCCGTCATGGTGGTGAAGAATTTATTGTAATTATTCCAAATGTTAATAAACAAGAGGTCTATGAAAGTGCTGAAAGATTTCGCCATGCCGTAGAAACATATATTATTAATAATGTTGGCAGAATCACGGTCTCTATTGGTATTGCGTCGTGGCCCGAGAGCTCAAATAGTTTTACAGAAGTATTAAAAATTGCCGACAACAATCTCTACCATGCCAAAAATCATGGCCGCAACCAGGTAAAGCACAGCTAAAAAATATAATTCAGGAAATTTATGAATCAGCTATTTTAAGGCATAACCTTTAGAGGGTCAGATATATAACTGATCCTTTAAGGGTTATGCTTTTTTATGCTATATAATTTTTACTGATTTTTTTTCAATTGAAGTTACTTTGTTCTATATTAAGTAACCCTGCTTAATCTTGATGAGCAGACATTACGCTCTCTATTTCTATATTCCCCTTAAAACAATTAATGACATACTGAACTATTCTATTTTTAAATATATAATAAATATTATGATATTTATCAGGATGAGTGTTCATATAACAGTTATTAACATTATCAGATATTTATTAAAAACAAAAATATGATTAAAATTTTAATATTTTCTTACTTGTACTCAGGCTGGATATTAATCCATATTTAATATACATGAGCAAACGCTCTACGCATCAGGTCTTTTGATCTATCGATTTTAGCGAGTTTTGATAATAGAGTTTAATTTTTATTTATTCAGACGTTATCATATAGGCTCTAGTTTTACACCTGATCGACTGAATATGGCTGAGCTTCTTATACCATTCTTTATAGCAATTATTCTATTAACAATAACCCCGGGACTGGATACAGCATTAATTATACGAACAGCTACTGTAGGAAATAAAAGTAAAGCATTCAATGCAGCCTTAGGTATTGCGTGTGGCTGTTTAGCATGGGGTGTACTCGTAGCTTGTGGAATAGGCGCTATTTTAGCTACCTCTGAACTTGCATTTAACCTGTTAAAATGGTTAGGAGCTGTTTATCTGGTATGGTTAGGTATTGGCTTGATTTTTAAACCTCGAACAGCTTTTGAGATAACGTCAAATCCTAACAGACAGGAAAATTGGTTTTTAAAAGGTTTGATTACGAATATATTGAACCCTAAAGTCGGGTTCTTCTATGTCTCATTTTTACCCCAGTTTATTCCAACTGGTGAAAATTCTACATATTGGCTTTTAAGCTTAGTAGCCATTCATGTGGGTTTAGGCATTTTATGGTCATTATTTTTGATTACTTTGATGAAACCTATTTCGAGATTTCTACAACAAGGTAAAACTCTGAAAAAAATTGATCAAATAACTGGCTCCATTTTTATATTGTTCGCGCTGAAATTAACCTTCACCAATAGATAACCCCCATACTATTTACCTGAATGACAATCATGCATTTTAAAAATTTAAACGTTTAACTTTTATAATAAATTTTCATTTGCATAAAGAGTGGGTTTAAGCAGTTTCTGTCTGGCCCACTTGGTGATAAGCACGATTAAAATAAACCAGACTTTGATCATGCTGGCTTTGTTGAATCGCAACAATAGGACAAATCAAAATAGTGTGAGTTCCCACTTGTTGAATTTGCTCAATCTCGCAGTCGAAACTTACCAAAGCATCTTCCAACACAGGTGCACCCGTTTCCAACTCAATCCATGCGCCATGTTTAAAGCGTTCTTCTGGCGTGAGTTTAGATGAAAATGCTTTTGAAATATGTTCGTGATGCGCGCCTAAAACATTTACCGTTAAAATTTTGTTATCCAGGAAATGTGCATGTGAGCTTGCAGCCTGGTTCATACAGACCAATAATGTCGGTGGTGTGTCAGTCACACTACACACAGCAGAGGCAGTAAATCCAAAACGGCCAGACATACCTGCCGTGGTCACAACACTGACTGCACTTGTGAGTAAAGACATTGCATTTC
>Ga0308162_1000623_pt1 | contig 34840 bp, 47 predicted proteins | sample PhySR2_FD_201370 | JGI IMG/M metagenome (GOLD analysis project Ga0308162, IMG submission 201370) | Phyllosphere microbial communities from UC Gill Tract Community Farm, Albany, California, United States - DLSLS.R2 | ecosystem: Host-associated > Plants > Phyllosphere > Unclassified | place: USA... | reverse complement strand
ACCTTATGCATTACTGTCACATGCCTGTCTGGTGCCAGCGCGAAGTAAGAGATATGAAGGTTGGCGATACGTATCTTTTAGGACGACACAGAGAGAGTTATTTCTCTGATGACTTAAACGAAGACGTTGAGTTTGTTGGTGACTGCTGGATAGAAAAAGAGAGAGGTTTTTACAGGTTCAATGCCACCTGGACAATTCCTGCAAAACCTTCACGTGCTTTCGTTATGACTTCCGGAACTTTCAAAATTTTGAAAGGCGGTATCGTCCAGTTTGGCAATGATCTGGCTGCATTTCGCTCCTTTGCTCTTGTATCTCGTTATCTGAATCGCATGTTGATGAAAATGACCAAGGAAGAAAGGCACGTTTACTATTCAGCCGGGGCAAAACCCCTGCTTCGGGGAGTCTGCATTGATAAGGATTCAATCTGCAAGAAGCCGCGTTACATAAGGAATGGAGAATCACTAAGGCGAACATGGGTAAATTACAGTAATTACCTTCCTAATCATCCTCTTGAAGCCATTATCACCGCAGCCCTTGCTTTAAAGCAGATTTGAGAAAACCAGAAGGATAAAACTAATGTATGTACATATAGTTCCGAGCCTTTTTCACCTGATGGCAAACAAATGTCATTTAGAATCAATTAGCATTCCTGAGGTTGGTTTCAATATATCCGGTAGTGCATTATCCATTGGCAGGCCGTGGCCGAACAAAAATCTTTTGGTTGGGATGAGGAAAGGCAGAAAAGCTATCAATGGGCTTTTGCTGAAGACTGACAAAAAGCTTAAATGGTTTACTGCTGAATATAAATGGAACATTGAAAATATGGGGGTGATAAATCACCGTGTGACTTCATATATTGAGGACGATGATTTTGATCTTGTTTCACAAGATATCATGTTAAACCATGGTTTCGATAAGTGGGAACCTCGGATTCATTCAGCATATGAAAATATGCCTCCTGTAAAAATTCAACCAAAAATGGAATCTTTTATAACTAAGCCGGGTGCGGAATCACATGATCAATGGGTTGAATATGAGTGGGGGAATTTCCTCCAGTCCCGTGAGGAAAGCTTACTGCTGCATACTATTCAGTCAGAAAGGTTAAACACACAATTTTCTCTTTTTGAACGTCTCCCCTCTTTTGAAAATGTTATTGACCTGGATTAAGGTGTGCTATGAAACTTTATATTGCAGAAAAACCAGCCGTTGCTAAAGATATCGTTGAAGCCCTTAACGGCAACTTCTCTCGCAAAGATGGATATTTTGAATCATCTGGTGCGATTGTTTCCTGGTGTGTAGGGCATGTGGTTGAATCGATACCACCTGAAGCGTATGACCCGGCTTATAAAGCCTGGGCAATAGAAACACTGCCGCTTAAACTGTTCCCAATCCGATACCAGCCGAAAGAATCCACGGCTAAACAGGTTAGTGTTCTTAAAACGCTTATCAACCGTTCTGATATTAAAACGGTCGTGCATTGCGGCGACCCGGATGATGAGGGGCAGCTGCTTGTTGAAGAAATCCTTCAGTTTGCAGGTAACAAAAACCCGGTTAAACGTGTCCTTATCAACGACAACACGCTCCCGGCAGTACAAAAGGCGCTGAACAACGAACGCGACAACGCCGAGTTTCAGGGACTGTACCGTAAAGCTCTGGCACGTAGTGCGGCCGATGCCATCTATGGGTTCAGTATGACGCGTGCCTATTCCGTGACGGCTCAGAAAAATGGCTTTAAAGGTACGCTGCCTGTCGGACGCGTGCAGACGCCAACGCTTGGACTTGTTGTCAGGCGCTGGAAAGCCAATAAAAGCCACAGCAAGAGCTTTTTCTACACGCTCGATGGAACCTTTGGTTTCGCTGGGGGTACGCTCCAGGCTCGTCTGAAGACGCCTGAAGACGCCCCGGTTGATGATAAAGGTCGTGTCATTCAGCGTACCTGGACTGATGAAGTGGCCGCAGCGGTATCAGGCAAAGAAGCCAGAGTGACAGCCGCTGCCGTGAAAGCACGGGAACGCGCCCCATCGCTTCCCTTTAACCTGAATAAGCTACAGCAGCAGATGAGTCGGCAGCATGGTCTTTCAGCAGCCCGGACGCTTGAGATCACTCAGCAACTCCGCGAAAAATACAAAGCCATTACCTATAACCGTTCTGACTGTTCGTATTTATCCGATGAGCAGTTTGCTGAAGCGCCTGATGTTGTCGCCGCGCTCAAGGCATCACCGGCCTTTGCTGATGCAGTGACAGACACCTCTGTAAAGAGCAAGGCGTTCGATTCATCGAAAGTTAAAGCGCATACAGGAATTATCCCGACCCAACGCGTCCCCGATATCAGCGCTATGACAGAAGATGAGCGAAATGTTTATCTGGCTGTTGCTAAACAGTACCTGATCCAGTTCATGCCGCCATATCGTTATGAAGAAGCAACGGCGTCCATTACTGTGAACGGTCACTTATTCACCTGCCGTGCGACAAAAGAAACTGATAAAGGCTGGGAAGCCTGGTTAAAACCTGGTAAGGAACAAAGCATTGATGAGGATGAACCTGAATCTTCATTTGATTCTGTCTCTACTCTTTCCGAAGATATGGGCGGGAAATGTGAATCGGCAACGGTAACCGAGAAAGAAACGACTCCCCCTAAGTTGTTTGATGAGGCGGGTTTACTCAGTGCCATGACGCGCATTGCCGATTTTGTGGAAAATCCTGAGATTAAAGCGCTCTTAAAAGAAAAAGATAAAGATGACAGTCAGGCTAACGGGTCAATTGGTACTGAAGCAACCCGCGCAACAATCATTGAAAATCTTAAAAAACGGCTGATTACTATCGAGAAAGGTAAACTCATTCCAACTGAAACCGGGCTGGCATTGTTCGATGCTCTGCCCGATGTTGCGACCCAGCCGGATATGACCGCTCTCTGGTTCGCCAGACAGCAGCTGATTGAAAATGACGACCTGGATGTAGAACAGTTCATTAATGAACTTTATAACGACATCACGCGCCTGGTCAGCGATATCAGGATTGATAATCTTCCTGTAACAGAAAGCGTGCAGCAAGGTCAGTCAGACAGGCTTTCGACGCCCTGCCCTTCGTGTGGCAAAGAGATAGTTATACGTCCCAAGATTTTTGCCTGTACCGGATGTGGCTTCAAAATTTGGGCTGAACTATCCGGTAAGAAGCTATCTAAAGTACAGGTGGAAATGTTGATAAAAAAAGGTAAAACTGGCTTGATAAAAGGTTTTGTCAGCAAAGCCCAAAAAAAATATGACGCTATCGTTATCTTACAGGATAAATCAACAGGTAAACTTGGTTTCGAATTCGGAAAAAAATAACAACCGTGAAAACAAGACAAGACTGGCTTTACCAGTTAAGAAAGTGCCAGCACCGGGAAACGCTGGAAAAAATCATAGAAAAAAATGAACACTGCCTTACCGCAGATGAGCTGGTAACCTTTTATTCAGCTGCCGATCACCGACTGGCTGAGATAATCATGGATAAACTGTTTGATAAAGTTCCAGCTTCGGTCTGGCAGTACGTAAAATAATCATCAAGAGAGGAAATATGAGCGACAACGAGACCTTTGAATCCGCACGTAAACTGCTGTTGAATATTCGTTCAGTACGTGTCTTTGCACGCGAAACGGAGTTCGAACAACTTCTTGAGATGCAGGAAAAACTGGGTGCAGTTATCGAAGAAAGACGTGAAGAAGCTGAACATGAAGCAGCTGCACGTCAGGAACGCGAGAAAAAACGTCAGGAATTACTTCAACTGATCGCCGGGGAAGGATTCTCTCCAGAGCAGTTACTTGGTCTTACGGATGAAGAGCCAAAATCGCGTAAAAGTAAATTGCCCAAAGCACCACCTAAATATCAGTTTGAAGAAAACGGCGAAGTTAAATTCTGGTCTGGCCGTGGCCGTTCGCCAAAACCTATCGCTGAAGCGTTGGAAGCAGGACGTAAGTTAGAAGATTTTCTTATTGAGAAAGTGCCGTCTGCCGCTGCTGGCAATTCGCAGTAACTTCATATGTAAGCCCTCAGCCTTTCGCGGGGGGCTTTTAAGGAGAGAATCATGAGCACCCCCTACAAGCAAATTATCCCGGCCACCGACTGGTATTTTCGTCATGATAATGTACCAGGAGATAAAGTCAGAGCGACACTCTACCAACTCGCAGCCTGGGCGTTAAAAGAGGATGGTGAAATCGTTGGGCTTGTTACCATTCCCGATATGAGTACCGGCCACCCTAAACTGATAACACCTCCCCCAGTTCCCGGCGATTACCTGCATAAAGACCAGCTCAGCGATGACGAAAAAGAATGGGCTAAAAGACGTTAAGCCGTTTTCTGCTCAAGCCCCTGTTCCAGGGGCTTAACTTTTTCTGCCAGCAATGACACTTCCTGCAGCGGCACTGGCCAGCCAATAATGCCAGCAATAACGACACCTCGATGCCAGCCGGTGATCAAGATTTGCCAGCAAAAAATTTGCTTTCGTTACGTGCTGACCCTATCTTTATGTATCGTTCAATACACAGGATGTTTTTATGAATCATGTTGATATTGCAGAAGCATGGCGGCAAAAGAATCAGGAGCATGTTGATTCTGGTGTCGTTCTAATATGGCGCGGTGAAGTCTACGGCTGGAAAAATATTCTTCGTGATGCCAGCCATGAACGGCCCGGCTCAATTGCAGTTGATGCCGAAGGCCATGTTTTTATCGCGGCAGGCAGGAGTGATTTTAACCGTGCTAAATGCTGGGTTGTTTTCGAGGAATCCTGATAATGCAAAGCGCAACGCAACGCGCCTACAGCGAACTACAGCAGGCATTTGATTTCTACAATCAGAAGCTATTCAACGGTGAGCTTCCAGACTGCCTGATTACGTTTCAGCGTGGTAAAAACACGATGGGGTATTTCAGCTTCAGACGTTTTGTTGCCGCTGACGACAATACCAGGATGATTGATGAGATAGCGCTTAATCCGGAATATTTTCCGTCCTACCCATTGATTGAAGTCATGCAAACGCTGGTTCATGAACAGTGTCACATGTGGCAGTTCCACTTTGGGAATCCCTCACGCAAGACTTATCACAATGCGCAGTGGGCGGCCAAAATGGAAAGCATCGGGCTTATGCCCTCTTCTACGGGACATCCTGGCGGTGCAAAAGTCGGCCAGAAGATTAACGACTATCCGATCCCCGGCGGCCGTTTCCAGCTCGTCACGCTTGAACTGTTCCAGGGGCAGTTTGCACTGAGCTGGTTTGACCGATATCCGGTCAAAGTTGAACACCCCAAAGACCTTTCGTCAGTTATCGGGCAATGGCGCGAAACGCTCACGCAGGCGCACCAGAATGCAGGCTCTGGCATTGATATTGAAGCGGTGCTGTCAATGGCTTTGTTGCCCCCTGTGACGGCGCACAACGAGAGCGTGGATTCAGATGGTTTAGCCGAAAATGCATCTCCCCCTGCCGTGGCCTTTGAGGATAAGCCCAAACGCAACAAGGCAAAATATCAGTGTCCGGCTTGTGGTGCTGCTGTCTGGGGTAAAGCAGGACTCAATATCCATTGTGGAGACTGCGATCAAGCTTTAAGAGAAAGTTGATTGCCAGCAGATATCTCCTATCGCAGCTGCTGGCCAATGAAGTTTTGCCAGCAAATCTTTCGTTCGGATGCGTGCCGGCGAGACATTAATGACAGCAAAAGAGGTTCCTATGGGGAATTACACAATCAGGACTGATGACGAAGAGGATCAGGTCATCAGAAAGGCGCAGGAGGCTATCGGCATGGCGTCTGCCAGTAAAGCTTTTATGGTTGCCATACAGGAGCTTCAGCACAACAGAGATACGATAGCGAGTCTTCGGCAGGAGCTGGCTCAGGAAAAAGCTATGAGAAAAAACCTTGCAGAGTCTGTTCAATCGTTCAGAAAGACAATGCATGATATGTTTGATAAAGCAGAAATATGAACTTCAATCTAAAATTATTTATTGGTCGGGTGTGAATCTTCCGGTATTGCCTTGAATTTGTCATATTCATTCAAGGCTGTGTTATAACTATTAAACATCTGTTTTATAGCCCAGTTTATTGAAGAAAACTCAACCAACGCCTTAGTAAGCGTATAAGAGTAAATTTGTATATTTTCTTTGTTTCTCATTTCAACTAGGTAAAATTCTGAAATAAAATTGAATTCTAAGTTTAGTTCTTTAGCGGTGCTGTGTAATAACCCTGCATCGAAAAAGAAGTATATAGAATAATAACCAACCATGAAGCTAGTAAATATTTGAGGGTCATCAATAAGCAAGGCAAATGGATAAAATAAGGAATTATCTTCATTGTTCTTAAACTGATTTAAAGAGAAAAAGGCGGGGTTTTCTAATGAACTCAACTCAGACGTATCAACTTTATTTTGATAATCAGAACCATGAAAAAAACTTAAGCAGTACAAGCCATCTTCAATCTTAGAAAAGTTATACCCATTTTTTTTTGATTTGTTTAAGTGTTCATTTATAGTGTCTTTATTGCTTTTTTCATCTTCACTCATTTCTATCCTTTGACTGATAACCCCTCCGCCCCTAAGAGTCATACTAAAGTCATCAGTTAAATATCTCTGTACTCCTTGCATGTTTTTTAACTGCTTTTCACTCTTCGACTTGGATGCATCACTGTTTTTAATCTCCATAAGGAAAGGAAATCCCTTATCCATCAATGTGATATCCCCATAGCGCATGATGCTTGTTAGGTCATTTAATAAGGCTTTTGAGCCATTATCTATGGCATGACGAACACATTTAAGTTCAAGCTCAAGCCCATCTTTCCCGTGTATGTCACCGGAAAGTTCTTTAAGGCCTTCAGAATTTGTTGAGTATGAATATGCTCTTAAATCACCTTTATGATAATAAAGGTGTGGCAAGGAATTTCCTATATTTCTTAACCAAAGCTTCAACTCTTTTAATTCTTTTAAATGGAGCATTGTTTTGCTGATTGAGGCTTTTATTCTCAAGGATATTTCTTTTGTATTTTCAATGTTCTTCTTCATCCCCTGGAGTTTTTTTAACCTCAGTTTTCTGAAGCTGTGCTTACTTTCTAGCCAGTAATGATACTCTAGCAACGTATCCTGTATATCACCAAACAAAGCCACGTTATCTTTATCTTCTTTGAGTTTGTTGATTTTGTTTTTTACATCAAAAAGTTCATTTGCGAATAATCTTTTCATTTACCAGCCTAAGTGTAAAAGTGATTTTTGATATGGTAAAGTAATATTCCCATACCCCCACTCAGTGTTCGTATCATTTAGCAAAATGGTTGTGGTGGTTTTACTTGAATAAACGCCTGAATATCTTTTCGTGAGTGCGGGAAGAAATCCCGTATATCTCTGACTTCCAGCTTTCCTGTGCCGTGATAGGTTTGAAAGTAAACCCACTCCGCAATTGTCTTGTAGATATAATTTCCCATATTAGCACTTTGAGCCCCGTACTGAAGTACCTGCATATCAGGTTGAGCACATAAGGCGGGGTCTGACAGTACGTGATATGTCCTGCATAGTAACGGTCTGAAATTATAAATTGTGCACGTTCCTTTTTCTGATAAAAAAGGACAGGGTGACTCATGTCCAGTTGTCAGAGGCTTGTCATTTGCAGGGATTGTGCTTGCTCTACTGATATATTCAGCTTCAATAGCGCTTAGTTGCACGTCCATTTTGCAGCATGAAGAACATCCCTTCTGGCAACTCGTAAAGGTACTCACAAACTCCTTATTAAACCGGGTTAGAAAAGCATACAGTTGCTTTAACTTCAGGAAAACGGTTCCAGGCTGCCTGTTAAGTTTGTCCAAAAGCCCTTGCAATTCATCAATATACCTGTCAGGAACAGGCCGCAAGTTGGTGTGGCCGGGTAGCGTTTCTCCGGGCTTAAGATAGATTACTGAATTTGGTTTAATCTCCATTGCGCACCTCTTTTTTTATAATTCAGTCCAAGTATAACCACAGGTATACGTCAATGAAAATTCATGCATAGATACCACCAAAACTAACCAGATTTCACGTAGTGCACTCTGATTTATACATCCTAAGGGTAATGTAAATTCAACTTCTTTTATTAGTAAATGGGTTTGGCTTAGGCAGAGATAGCATAGTCTCGCTATTGTACCATCCATAGAATTACAACTGTGAGGCGGCTTTGTTCTGGTAATATATGGACCGTTAAACGCTGGCCGTAGACAGCTTGCTACAACGGGGTGAGGGCATGGACGGAGGAATCACACTTTCCGTTGACACATGTCAACACTGATACTAGAATACATCTTGTCGGAGGCAAATGAAGAAACATCCGAACAAGCATATTCAAGCAGCCATTGAATATGCTTTGAGTAAAGGCTGGGTTTGGGTTCCACCGGGCGATTCTGCCCACAATTTTTGCAAGTTGCGCTGTGGCAATCCTGAAGGTGAACACCGAGATCACCAAATGAGCGTATGGTCGACGCCAAGAAGTGCTGAGAACCATGCCAAGCAAATCAGGCGTAAGGTAGATCACTGCCCTTGATTTTGCCCGGTAAGGGGTGGCAACAACTACCCTTTACCGAATCAGAGAATACTCAGAATACAAAACGAAGAGGTACTATGGCGCTTTATAACTTCACTCTAACACTCTCAGGCGTAACGTTTGGGACCGAAGGACTGGAAGACGCGCTGTACGAAAGCGGTTGTGACGATGCGCTGATTTGTGCATATGGAAACTCTGTCTATCTGGAGTTTGATCGTGAAGCTCACTCTCTCGATGATGCTATTTCATCCGCCGTTGCAAATATAGAATCAGCCGGAATCGGCGCAATTGTTGAATCTGTAGACTCTGCATTTGTCGGATTGAGTGACATTGCTGAAATTACAGATATGTCGCGCCAAGCGATTGCGATGCTGAAAGATGGCACTCGCGGCAGTGGTGATTTCCCCTGCCCTATTCAGCGAATAAAAGGTCAGTCTCCACTTTGGGACTGGGCTGACGTGGCTCAATGGCTGTTGAAGAATGGTCGACTGCATAAAGGCAGCGAGCTAGTCACTAACGCTGGCGTTTTAAGTAAATGGAACCTTGCGTTACGCAACAGCGTGTCAGAAGACTTTCAGGAAATCGAATCAATCGCGGCATCTTTAATTGAACGCCGCCGTAAAACAGTCGCATAGAACCAATCTTACACTGTAATTTCTCACAGTTGTGCCGATAATACTTATCATGGCTGAGGGGGGGGCGACCGGACAGCCAACACCAGGGTTAACATTCCGGCTCCCCCTTTTGGTCTATATGAAAACGTAAGTAATGTTATTTAGTTACAACATATTAAAGATAAGCGTTTAAACCTAATGTCAAAACCTGCTGGGCAGCCGATTTTGACCTCTCCTGCTGACTGTTGTAACTAAACCATTGAAGTTTTGCTTTTAACCGCATTACTGATTGTACCACGACTACAGCCCATAATCTTTTGCACCTGGCTCCATGAACTACCACTGGCAAGAAGCTTATTGATTGCATCGTACCGTGACTGGTTAACCTGACGCCCTCTGTATTTCCCTTCCCTTCTGGCCTTCTCTATCCCCTGCTTCTGCCTTACTTTACGTTGCTCATAATCTCTGCGTGCGACAGCTGCCAGCATATCCAGCAACATATCGTTTATCGCCGCAAACATGCGGCTGTCGAAGTCATTAGCTGAAGAAGCCAGCCAGGTCGTTGGCACGTTCACGGCCACAACACGAATATCCTTCTGGCGAATCATTTTTTTCAGGCTGTTCCAGTCCTCTCCAGTGAGTCGGGAAAGCCGATCCACATCTTCTACGAGCATAATGTCGCCGGACTGACAGTCTTTCAGCAGCCGGAACAGTTCCGGACGTTCCAGCCGGGAACCTGATTCGTTTTCAATGTAGTAGTTGCAAATACTCAGGTTACGTTCACTGGCAAAGCTGTTAATCGTATCCAGTGCGCGGGTTGCGTCCTGTTCTGTCGTTGAGGCACGCAGATAAGCCCTGACAAAGCACCTCGGTACTGTTTGAGTCATCATAGCGAACCAGTTCGATTTAAGTTAATTAACCATAGTCATACAGTACCCGTTTTGGATGGTTCTGGGTAGGTATACTTGAAGAGAACCAGCAACACAGCTGTAACGTGACATGGTCACAACAAATCAGGCAAGAAAGACAACATAAAGATAATGTAAAGACATGCGTATCTTTACATTATAAATACAACATAAAGATATTTATGTCTTTATAGTTGCTTTACTATGTAAGGCAACTACAGTATAAAGACACTATAAAGACAGCTATGTCTTTACATCATAAAGATAACATAAAGAGAGGATGCGGAGATGGGAAAAGCTTTACTGGTAGTCTCTGATAAAGGTGGGGTAGGGAAAAGCACCTACGTAGCCAATACTGGTTCAATGCTGGTCAACAAGGCCAGGACAGTCATTATCCTGAAAACTGATAAAAACCCAGACCTGTTGAGCTGGAACGAGAAGAGGATCGCAAACGGTTTACCAGGCATCCACGTCAGTGAAGCATACGGTAACGTCAGCAACGAAATTAAGCGCCTTAAAAAGCTTTGTGACGTACTTATAGTGGATTGCCCCGGCCATGACAGCCAGGAGTTCCGTAGCGCGCTTACAGTGTCAGATATTGTGATAACACTGGTTAAGCCGTCCTCTGATTTTGAGAGTGAAACGCTTACCAGCGTGACAGAAAAAGTCCGTATATCGCAAAAGACGAATTCAGGTCTCCAACCGTGGGTATTGTTCACCAGAATCAACTCTGCAAAACCCCGACACCGAAAAGCCGCTATTGACCTGGACAAACTACTCCGGTCAGACAGCATCTGGATACAACCGCTTAAGACCCGAATCTCTGAGCTGGATGTTTTTGAAAGTTCCTGTAATGAAGGGGCAGGTGTACATGACGTAAGCCGCGCATCGAGCCTTTCAACAGCCAAGGCACAGATCGAACTTGTGGCGCAGGAAATCGGAATTATTTAGTGAATAGCATGAGGGGGAGGGCATCTTTACATTATAAAGACAGTATAAAGATGCTATAATCCTCATCAGTTAAATTAGACGTTTATGAGGTATATAAAATGGCTTTAAAACTTAATCGTCCGGTAGTCCAGGAATCACAGGAACCAGCAACAAGTGCTGAAACGGCCAGGTTCATCTCCGGGGCTTCGAGGAAGCCGGTAACCAGTAAGGCCAGGTTATTCAATTTCCGCCTGTCAGATACATTTGATGAAATTCTGGAGACGGAATCAGTGAGGACAGGGCAAAGCAGAACGACGATCCTTAAGGCAGCACTAGCCGCCTATGACAGCATGGAAGAAAACAAGAAAACCCACTGGATTATGGAATCCGCGAAGCTTTAGAGGGAGATATGAATTAAGGAATGATGTTAAGGATGACTCCCAGAAAAACAGAAGGTAACTTCTTGAAGGTAAGAGAAATTGAAAAAAATATTGAAAGCCACCCTAATTGCGGCCATCATAATTATAACTTTCGTTTTTATGGGACGCTTTGAAAAAAACTATATGATGGTTTTCGGTTTCTTACTAGCTTTACTATCGGGTCTTGGAACAATCGCTCTAACTATGAGTGCCAAATTACAAGCTATTAGGGTAAATTTTCAACCGACTCCTGAACCACGAATAAATAAATCTTCCAGCTTTAGAAACACTACAAATATGCGTAATTATGCTAATGATTTCGAGAGGGATTTTGAGTCAATACGTCAAGATATTAAGAATCTGCAAGAGGATACCAAAAGAACGGATTCGGAAATACAAATACTGAGACTTCATATGCGGATGTGCTTTGACTCTATCAGATACCATGAAGAAATGACGTTGCCGAAGGCTTTAGCTGGTCAGACGGGGTGGATTGTCAGCACAACTCTTTTAACCCTACTAGGTACTGCCCTAACTACTCTGCCTGAACTGTTTTACAACGTCGCCAGAAGCCTGTATGCCTGGTTATGATTGATAGATATGATTTTTTAACATTACCAGCTAATCAATCCCATTGTTTTTAATCAAATAAAGACGTTAATTCTTCAACAAGCAGTAAATCACTTAAAGCACCTAAAGAAACCACATCAACACCAGAATCAACAAGTAAAGCTTCTCCCGACACCTCACCGAAGCCGATAACCATAATCGGCTTTTGCTCTTTTAAATCAAAAATAACCAATGGCAGGATGACACTATTAATCGCTTCAAATTCCCTGAAAAAATCATCTGAACCATAATCACTCTCAGGAAAAAGAATTTCGCTTAATCTCACACCATAAAATACATGGTGGTGTTCTTTTAAGTTTTCCTTTAAAATATTTATTGCCTTAGCATATTTATCATCTATAAATTCTTTAACTCTGAACTTCATAATTTTCTCCAACAAGAACCGACTGTAGGTCACCGGGCAAATGCCGGAAAAGGGCGCGATAGCGTCATTTTCCGGCGTTTGCCCTATCCTGCATCGCAGTGAAGGGATCTGACATCGCGCACACTGCAAAACCTATGGTAGAAAGTAAAAGAAGCGAACATAGCTGGTCATTGCGCCTCATCATGGGTGGCCTCGATGCTTGCGCCTTTCGCGTCAGGAACCAGAAGGCGATACCACGGCATTTTTTTGTTCAGCAGCTGCATGAGCGGCGCAGCAAACAGGCTTAGCCCCCACAGGGTAATGATAACTGGTATCGTGAAATTGTGAGCCGTCCACAACTGGTTTTCAAGGTGAAACCAGGTGATCACGCAGAACAGGCCACCTATCCAGAATATCGCCTTGCTGAATGCAGCGAGTATAGCCAGTGCAACGACTGAAACAAATTGCATGACTCCCGCTGCAAGGAAACGTAGATAAAACCAACTCCACTTGATGTACTTCAGAACCGGATGACCGGCTTTAACGTTCAGCTGCTCTTCCCTCTGACTGGCAAATTCTCTTTTCAGTCGCTGGCGGTCTGCACCTTGAGGAAAATCGTAAATTTTGCCCATAGTTCACCTCATTTTTTTGAAGGTACTTTTCTGTCAAATTCTTCAAGGAATTTGATTTCTTCTTCTTGCATAATTGCATCTTCAATTATGGAAAAATCAAACTTCAGCATATGAGCCATTCTACCTTTCTTGCCAACGACAGAAAAGCTAACTTTTTTTATTTCAGTCTTGTCAGTTATTTCTTTTATGCTTTTAGTTATAACATCACGAACAAAAAAAGAATATTTAGGGTATTTATAAACCTTTTCATCCCCCTCGATCAAATAGAGACCCATTTCGTCTTTAAGTTCATCCACTGATATTTCGAAACTTCTCTTCGAAACATTTTGACTATAATGCTTTCTAATCACTTGATACAAATTAGTAGAGTTTGTGCTATTTAAAAGAACAACGGATTTTAAAACCTGCGTAGTATATCTATTTTCTGAACCCATCAACTTTGAAAAGTACCGTTTCGCCGTGTTAGTAAACTTTATTTTCACAGTTGCTAAATTATCGTAATAAACGCAAAATTCAGTTAAATTTAAATCCATACGATCTGGGATTTTATTTTTAGATGACAAAATACCTAGCTCGTTAGCTAGACTTTTCAAATCATCTCGATTTAAAACTAAGGTTGTCGATGAAAGTACTTTAGCGCCTTCTTTTAAAGCAGCGTAAGCCGCATGTTTATCTAAAGATGTAGCTTTTGAGAAAAAATCAGAATCAACTTCTAATATATCGTCGTCTAACATCTCTTTCGTATCAATCTGGCAAAGAGCAAGAAAAAGAACTCTCTTTGCAGAAAGAGAAAGAGATGAAAGAGTTACACCAACTTCATTTCTATGCCTGACTTTCGTCAGCTTAGTTACTATTTTCACGATAAGCCTCAATCAGATTTTGAATACATAATTATCTTACCCCCTTAAAGGTTGTATTACAACAACACAATACAACCTTTAGTTAAAAATCGTCTCACCTTTAGATATGAATACACAAAGATCTTCATACCCAAAGATACTCGCAACCTACTGTTTTTAATCAGTACAATGAATCTGTGGATACCGTTAAAAATCCTCTCACCTTTACTTAAAAATCGCCTCACCTTTACTTAAAAATCGCCTCACCTTTACTTAAAAATCGCCTCACCTTTACTTAAAAATCCTCTCACCTTACGTTAAAAATCCTCTCACCTTTATAGAAATAAGCTCTTTTATTTCATAAACTTAAACTTCTATAAGTTTTTAAGATCTTAAGAAAAACAAGAAAAGAGAAGTTTTTAAATGCACAGTACCTGTGGATAACCCCTCCCGAACCCGGAGGATAGATCCGGTTAGCCCTTGGTTATCGAGGTTAGACTGTAAGCGTTCATATTTTAACCACTGAGCGTACGTGCTACATGTTGGCAATGGTTCAATTCCGCTTCCTCGCTCACTGACTCGCTTTGCTCGGTCGTTCGGCTGCGGCGAGCGGTGCCATCGTAGATTTCAGGGATCTGATTAGATCCTTTTTAGATCGGTCTGTAAAACGCCCTCAAAGCTACTCAGCGCGATTTTAAGCGTTTTTGCCTGGTAGCAAGAGGAGTTAGGCAGGAAAAAGGCTTAGGAAGCGTTTCAGAGCGTCTGACATAACTCTACAATTCAGCGTGGCATAAACAGAATGCCATCAAATTTGAATCACCGGCGCAGCTGGCCAGTCTGCTGTTGCTGGCATTTTAAGCCCTGCAGCAGGCGCCCGGAAGATGTTTTTGCTGGCAGATCATCAGGCTGGGTTCCGGCAGGGAGGAACAGCACAGCAAGCCGCCAAACAAGACTGAAACGAAAGCACGATAATATCTTTATAGTATCTTTACTTCATCTTTATCTATCGTAAGGTATTGAATGACCATCATATGATGGTATAATGATTTTGCTGGCGGGGAATGTTCCCGGCCTTAACCCAGTAGCCCAAACGGGCGGGAGTCAAAATGAACATTCAGGAAGCATTAAATATTTTTGGATTGTCGGGCGAACTGACTGAAAAGGATATCAAAGCATCATACAGAAAAGCGGCTTTAAAATATCATCCTGACCGTAACGAGTTAGGCGCTGAGCTGATGAAAGCAGTAAACGCAGCTTACGATTTCCTGATAGCGAATATTGACAAAATCAATTCATATCAGAGCACTGATAAAGAAGCGCATTATAACTACGGTGATGATTTGGAACGTGTATTAAGCGTGCTCACCGGATTATCAGGATTAGTTTATGAAGTGATGGGTAACTGGATCTGGATTAGTGGCGAAACGCGCGAACACAAAGACACACTGAAAGAAATGGGCTGCAAATGGGCATCCAAGAAAAAACAGTGGTTTTACCGTCCAGAAGAACACAAAAGCCTCTGGAACCGTAAAGAACACAGTATCGATGAAATCCGTGAAATGTATGGAACAAACGGAAAACGTAAATCCACTGGCTGGAAGAAAGTAGAAAACAGGGTATAGCTGGGGTGGGGGCAAAAGCCCCCATTACTGATAAAAATCCCACCGGAGTTCATGCAATGAAAAACAAAAACATCACAGCAGAACGACTTAAAAATATTTTTGAAAAGAACAATGCATATCTGATCTCTCATGAGGTGGAAGATACGTTGAAACATTGCAACGATAACGGCGCAATGTTTCATTGCGGTCTGGACGCTGAAGGATGGGCTGAGCGCATTGCTAAAGCTGAGGCTTACCAGCAGGAATGCGAAGCACAGGAAGCTTCCGATAACGATGTTCACTTTGATTAATTAAGATTTTCAAACACTGAATCAAAAGCGAAACACAGGTAAGGTTTTCTATGAAGAACTTTTTTGACTCATACCAGCCCCTTTTCGGTACGGTTGTTAGACTACTGGGAAACGGCTGGAGAATAAATCTTCTTGATGATTGTCAGTACCGGATCAAACTAACTTCACCCCAGTACAAAAACTACTCTATTCATATTCGTATGGAGAAACAGAGACTTTTAATTACAGGGAACGTAAACAGCCGAACCTGGCGAAGTCAGTTATACTCATGCACTGTGTCACCACATCGAAATCCCGTGGATATATCTGAAGACATAAAACGTAAAATTCTTGTGAATGCAAAACCTGATATTGATAAAGCACAGAGGTACGAACGTAATCAACTATCGGAACAGGAAGGGAAGCAGATCATTAAGGGGATGCTCTCGCAGCTGGTTGAACTTGAAAACTGGCATGGTACGTTAACGGGATTCAAAGCCAGTAACGGATTAACGGGATGGGTGGCTGAACAGAACAATGGTTATGAAATGCTTGTCAGAGGAGCTGATCTGGATCAGCTGATAAAACTGGCAGGACTGATTAAAGAGCTATAGGGGAGGGTATATGAGAGAAATTCTCAGCGAAAGAAAAAATAAAGGTAATGTCACCTACAGGGTAACTCTGTCAGATGATTCTGGCAGAGTGTCCTGTTTTGTTCAGAAGTTAATGAAAAAGAGGTCTCAGGAGCAGGACAAAAAGGTGACGAAGAAAATCGTCAGCGAATACTGTTTTTTTGCTGAAGAAATTGATGATTTCAGAATGAACTGTAACGATGAGATCATGTATGAGTTTTGCTTAGAGTCATTGAAGAAGGTAGAAAATGATTGATAAACCCACGCCAGCACAGGTTAAAGATGCTCGAGTAAAAGCCGGATTTACTCAACAACAGGCAGCAAATAGATTTGGTTTTACGTTATCAGCCTGGCAGGCCAAGGAGACTGAGGGTAAAACGACAAGAGGACTTGCAGCGGGTTCATATGAACTGTTGTTACTACTCGCTGATGAACATCCTGATTACAGGTTGGTAAAACGAAATTGAGTGTTGCCATACCATCATATGATGGTATAATGGTTTTGTTGGTAGGGAATAATTCTTACCATAATCCAGTAGCCCAAACGGGCGGGAGAAACAATGAAAATTTACGCTATCGAATTTCAGGCATTCAACGTCCTTAAAGAAATTATTACCTGCACCTCTTTCATCCACGCTGAAACTCTCTTTCTCGCTGTCCATAACTTTGAAGAACAAAATCGCGGTCTGGGCTATATCGCTGTTTCTGTACGTGAAGAAGCTGCTAATGAACTCAGTGCGCTTAAATCACTTAAAGCAAATGTGCGGTTCTGGTTTATCGAATGTGGTTTGAATTCTAACCAAATCATCGATCAGATTAATGCCTGGTATAACTTCGCATTTTCGCAAAAAGAACAGGATGCGGCCAAAAAGGAGGTTATCGGACAAATAAAAAAACGCAGATAGTCAGAATTTAAGGTGGGTATCAGGCTGTTGACGCAGCCTGATACCCGGACACACATTTTCGTCAGAGGAAAATTACATGTCAGAACGAATGTTATCAGCGATACGTGCAGTTGAAAAGGGCGCTCGTCCGGTGTTCCCGGTTATGCCTTTTTCAATGTTCCCGGTGTTTATGAAATTGCTGAACGAAACGTTGCAAGCAAGAGCAGATAAACGCCCATGTGAACAAGGCACGGAGGAAGCATGACTAAAAAGGAATTTATCAGGTTTATTTCCGAGCATCACCAAAATGGCGCGTTACGCTTTTCACTTGGTTTCAGTCCTGAAGGTGACATTCTTCTTTACTGGACAAAAGAAACGGGTCTGAGGGACTGGGAGGTATTGAGCAGTAATCGGGGAAGAAAACCCAGTAATGCAAACCGGAAGCGTATGAGCAACTTCAGACGCTGGCTTATTGATGCCCGTAAGGGCATTGAAGGCGTTTCACCGAAAACAAAGGGATAACCGAACCATCACGCCGAAGCCCTCCCGTTAGTTCGGGAGGTGCCTTCTTGAATGTTGCGCTGTACTGCGCTTGCGCCCCCTGACAGACCGCCCTTCATGCTCAATTATTACCGCAACACAGAGGTTACTGGTCGAAGACAGCCTGGTGTTGCAGCCGCTCCAGCCCTTCATTTTTTGCTTTTTATCCCATGCTGAAGGACAATTCAGAGGCAAAGCAGTTCTAATGCGATGCAGGATAGGGCAAACGCCGCAAAATGACGTCTGCGACGCCATTTTCCGCCATTTGCCCGTTGACCTACAGTCGGTTCTTGTTGGAGGGATTATGAAAAAAATTCAATTCAGACTGGAAGAAAAACAACACGATGATCTTATGGATTGTCTAAAAATTATTTATCCTGATGAACCGGGATTAACTGTTGCTAAAGGGATGAAACTACTGGCTAGCGCATTACTGAAAAGTAAAGCGCCTGATGAAGTTAAGGTGCCAGTACAAGATGATATTCATTTTACCAAAACGACTGTTTATTTAACAGTCGGACAAAGAGATAAAATAGAAAACTGCGCTAAGAAACATGGCTGGACTTTATCAAGAGAATGCAGGTATCGGATTCAAACTACCCTTGAAAACGAACTTGATTTTTTCGACCAAGAACTTCTGATGATGAATCGCTGCCGTAATGCGATTGATAAAATCGGGCGTAATTTCCATTATATAATACTTAACGATAAATCACGGGTACTTGATAAAGATGGATTTTATCAGGATACGCAACGTCTGAATACAGAGATTGTCAGTCTTAAAAATGAATTTGAAAATTACATTATGTTATGTAAAGGACGTACGGTTTCTAATAAGGTAGAAGTTTAAAATGGGTGTATCAGTTGATAAGGATTACAGGGTTAAGCGTAAGATTTCGGAATCTGGCCGTAAGTCATCTTTTGCGCATAAGGTAAAGAATGGTGGAAAAAATTATGAACGTAACGTTCAGGAACGTATCAACCGTAAAGGTGCGAGTAAGGAGGTTGTAGTAAAAATTTCCGGTGGTGCTGTCACCAGACAGGGAATAAAAAACAGCATCGACTATATGAGTCGTGAATCTGAGCTGCCTGTTATGAACGAAAATGGTCAGGTGTGGAATGGCGATGAGATAGCGGAAGCAAAAGAACATATGGTTGATCGTGCAAACGATCCCCAAAATCTAATAAACGATCAGGGTAAAGAAAACAAAAAAATCACACAAAATATCGTTTTTTCACCGCCAGTATCAGCGAAAGTTAAGCCTGAAGATTTACTCGATTCCGTCAGAAAAACGATGCACAAAAAGTATCCAAATCACCGGTTTGTTCTGAGCTATCATAACGACAAGAAAGATCATCCTCATGTACATATTGTTTTTCGCATACGTGATAACGACGGAAAAAGAAGCGATATAAAAAAGAAAGATTTACGCGAAATCCGAACTGGTTTTTGTGATGAGTTACGCATGAAAGGTTACGATGTTAAAGCCACGCACAGACAACAGCATGGCCTCAACCAGGCTATCAAAGATGCGCATAATAATGCTCCTAAACGCCAGAAGGGTGTTTATGAAGTTGTGGATGTAGGGTTTGAACACTATCAGAACGATAAAACTAAACCCAAGCAGCATTTCATCAAGCTTAAAACCCTGAATAAGGGTATAGAAAAAACCTACTGGGGTGCTGATTTTGGAGAGCTCACCCAGCGAGAGAACGTAAAAAATGGCGACCTCGTAAAGCTAAAAAAACTTGGGCAGAAGGAAGTCAAGATACCTGCGCTTGATAAGGGTGGCATTCAGAAAGGATGGAAAACGGTTCATCGTAATGAGTGGCAGCTGGAGAACCTCGGAGTGAAAGGCGTAGACAGAACGCTTACAACAGGGAAAGAAAAGGTGCTCAACAGTCCAGATCAGATACTGAAACAACAACAAAAGATGAAGCAATTTTCTCAAATCAAGCAGTCAATGCAGGAAAATAAGATTAAGACTAAAATTGGATTGAAATTTTAAACGCCGCTTAAAGTATGTAAGTCTTTGATAGTGATCAGTTTATTGTAGTAATGTTAAGTTAGCCTTATATTATCATCTAATCTGCTTAATTTTAGTTCAGATAACTGCAAATTGATCCTGTTGCGATCTTTTGATCTATATTTTCCTAAATTGATAGTGTAATAAACTGGTTTTTTGCCATCATTGCAGCATAAACCAATCGCATTATGGCGTTATTGCGATCTAAAGATCTGCTTATACGTTTGAACGCAGCACAAGTAGCTGTTAAGATTTCGTCAGGTTGAAAATCTGTCCTTTTCTTTTTCTTATATGCTCCGGGGTTATCCGAGTCGAGAGAGCGCCTGAAAGGAAAATCAAATGAAATGGTATGTTTTGCAGTTTACTGCCACGCGCTATGTGGCGGTTTTTAAACATCTTGAAAGTCTTAATCATTCCTATTACTGCCCTATGATTACTGAAAAGTATCGTCGGCCTGATAAACAACATTCGTTCAGAGAAAGGCTTATTCCTCTCTTTAGTGGTTATCTTTTTATACAAGCTGATTTTGAAGAAACCCACTCCACCGCCATTACGTCAATCCCGTACGTTCAAAGGTTCCTTGCGTTTGGCGGTGAGCCATTACCGGTTCCTGATGATGAAATCTTCAACGTCAAAAAGGGTGAAAGGAATCAACTTATCCTCAGTGAATCACCTCGACTGGTTGAGATAATGCTGATGGAAGACGCCAGGAGGAGAAGTGTCGCCATGCTCAATTACATTACAGAGAAGAGCTTAACCCACAAAATGAAACGGAAAAAAAATGACTGTACCAAGAAAGAACACCTCAACAAACCGCAAGCCTCAGCGTAATACGCTTTATCTCCCTTCTGAGGTACGAGAGAAAGTAGAGCAGATTTCTTTAGAGATCAGTTACCGAAGGGGGAGACGTATTTCTGATTCTGGTTTTGTTCAGTACCTCATAAAGACTTATTCACAACAGGCTACCGAAAGTCTCATCAACGGTGCTGACTACGATACTGACGAGTAGCCTTTCTGTATGACCTGTTCCGCGCTGTTCTGGCCGGGAGAATTCGATGTTATCTACTTCAGCATTTGTCGCACTTGCTATGCAGTGCGCTACCAGCGTTCACCCTGATACCGCACATGAAGTTGCCAGAGTTGAATCTGGGTACAATCCGTATGCTATAGCCGAGATTATCCCCAAAGATAAACGTAAGCCCGGTGACAGCGGTGTTATTACTCATTTACCACAAACAAAGGAGGCAGCATTACAGGTTATAAAAAGAATTGAATCAACTAATCGACGTTTTTCTGTAGGACTTATGCAGATCACCAGTACTAATTTCACTAAGTACGGTGTTAATGCTGAAAAATTGTTGAATCCGTGTCCTAATTTATCTGTGTTTGAAAAAATACTGGTTGATTGCTATCTCCGAGGGGGAAGTCTACAAAACGCACTCAGTTGTTATTATTCCGGCAACTTCATAACCGGAAAGAAAACTGAACCGACTTTCAATAATACGAGTTATACACAACGAATTGGCTTTAAGAACACTGACAAGAAAAATAACTGGGTAGTTCCTTCGGTTAAAGAGGAGATTGATAAGGAGAATAACCAATCACATTCCCGCATTAATAAACCAACTGAAATAACTGTATATCCTCAATATGCCATGCGTGGCGCTGTATCAGATGATAAGGAAACAAACGATGTTGAAAATGAATAAACGTTATTTAACACTGGCGCTTTTTATGACTGCTCTTTTGGTGTGTGTGTCTGAACCTGCTTTAGCAGATGATGTATCAACCAAGACAACTGGTTTTTTACAAAAAATCATTGATTTTCTGACTGAGATAAGAAAGCCCGCAATCACGATTATCGCCCTGGTAATCGGTTATATCGCTCTTTTCTCTCGCCAGCATATGGCATGGCTAATCCCCCTGGCTATCGGGGTTATAATCTTCATTGTCGCACCTTACTTACCTGACTGGTTGGCGTAAAAAACAAGGGGCGTATTATGAGTACTCTTTTTAAAGGGCTGACACGCCCCGCTTTAATTCGCGGGCTGGGCGTTCCGCTCTACCCATTCCTGGCCATGTGCCTTCTGTCTGTGTTGTTGGGTGTATGGATACATGAAGCCATGTACTTCCTCATCCTGCCGGGATGGTACGCCATCCGGCGCGTGACACAGATTGATGAGCGGTTCTTCGAGCTGCTTTACCTACGTTTCCTGGTTAAAGGCCATCCACTTTCAAACAAGCGCTTTAACGCCGTCCATTATGCGGGGAGCAGTTATGACGAAGTTGATATATCCAAAGTGGACAATTTTATGAAACTAAAAGACCAGTCTTCACTTGAAGAACTTATCCCTTACTCCTCACACATCACTGACGACCTGATTGGTACCAAAAAACATGACTTGCTCGCGACCTGGCAGATTGACGGTGCTTATTTCGAATGTGTTGATGACGAGGATTTAACGATTCTCACTGACCAGTTGAATACTCTCATACGCAGCTTTGAAGGAAAGGCCATTACCTTCTATACACACAGGATCAGGGTAAGGAAATATATTCATACTTCATTTGTGAGCAAAATACCATTCGTTAACAGGGTGATGAACGATTATTACGATTCTCTCGCTAAACCAGAGTATTTCGAAAACCGACTATATTTGACCGTTTGCTATAAGTCTTTCAGCGTTGAAGATAAAGTGTCTCACTTCATCTCTAAAGATAAGAAAAATAAAAACATCCTCGAAGAGCCTGTTAATGATATGAATGAAATATGCGGCAGGCTTGATACTTACCTGTCTCGCTTTCATTCCCGCCGCCTGAGTCTGTATGAAAGTAGCGGTAAGGTTTATTCAGATCAGCTATCGCTATTCCAGTATCTGCTTTCTGGAAAGTGGCAAAAGGTCAGGGTGAGCAACAGTCCGTTTTACACCTATCTTGGTGGTAAGGATTTGTTCTTTGGTAATGATGCCGGACAAATCACCGCTTCCGAACATGGTCGTTATTTCAGATGCATTGAGATTAAGGACTATTTTCAGGAAACAGATGCAGGGATTTTTGATGCGCTGATGTATCTCCCCGTTGAGTATGTCTTTACATCGTCTTTCACTGCTATGGAAAAACAGGCTTCCATCAAGGCGCTCGACGATCAGATTGAAAAGCTGGAAATGACAGATGACGCGGCTAAATCTCAGCTTGCTGATCTCCGTGTTGCTCTTGATATGGTTTCCAGTGGCTACATCTCCTTCGGAAAGAGTCATCAGACATTAATCGTGTTCGCTGATACGCCGGAACGCCTGGTGAAAGACACCAACATCGTGACAACGACCCTGGAAGATCTGGGGCTTATTCTCACCTATTCGACTTTGAGCCTTGGCGCTGCCTACTTCTCTCAGCTGCCCGGTAACTACACGCTGCGGCCACGACTCAGTATGGTCAGCAGCCTTAACTTTGCAGAAATGGAAAGCTTCCATAATTTTTTCAACGGTAAAGAGAGCGGTAACACCTGGGGTAACTCACTGATAACGCTCGGTGGTTCGGGTAATGACGTCTATCACCTGAATTACCATATGACTACCGAGTATCAGAATTTTTTTGGTAAGAACCCCACTCTTGGTCATACGGAAATACTTGGAACATCGAACGCGGGTAAAACCGTCCTAATGATGACGCAGGCTTTTGCTGCGCAGCAATTCGGCCAACCGGATTCATTTCCCTCTAACCAAAGGGTCAGGAAACTGACCACGGTTTTTTTTGATAAAGACCGTGCCGGTGAAGTTGGGATTCGCGCTATGGGGGGGGAATATTTCCGGGTTAAAGAGGGCATGCCGACTGGATGGAACCCTGCGGCTCTGCCGCCAACTAAGCGCAATATTGCTTTTGTTAAAGACATTATCAGGCTGATTTGCACGCTTAACGGTAACAAGCTTGAAGACTACCAGAACAACCTGATTTCAGATGCAGTGGAACGTCTGATGGCAAGGGAAGATCGTTCTTTCCCGGTCAGTAAACTTATCCCGCTTATTCTTGAGCCTGATGATACGCAATCCAAGCGACACGGACTGAAATCCCGTCTGAAAGCCTGGGCGCAAGGGGGAGAATATGGCTGGGTCATCGACAATGCCGCGGATACGTTTGATGTTATTAACCTCGATGTATTTGGGATAGACGGCACGGAATTTCTGGAAAATAAGGTAGTTGGCCCGGTAGCGTCCTTTTATCTGATTTATCGCGTGACCATGCTGGCAGATGGACGCCGACTCCTCATTTATATGGACGAATTCTGGCAGTGGCTGAATGACGAAGCGTTTGAAGATTTTGTTTATAACAAGCTCAAGACCGGACGTAAGCTCGATATGGTCCTGGTGGTTGCCACTCAGTCACCTGATGAGCTGATTAAAACGCCGATTGCAGCAGCAGTACGTGAGCAGTGCGCCACGCATATCTACCTAGCTAATCCAAAAGCTAAGCGTGTTGAATATGTTGAAGGGCTTCAGGTCAGGGAGCTTTATTTCGACAAAATTAAAGCTATTGACCCTCTATCCCGTCAGTTCATGGTGGTTAAAAACCCACAGCGCCAGGGCGATCAGGATGACTTTGCAGCCTTTGCAAAACTGAACCTGGGCAAAGCGGCTTATTACCTTCCGATTCTGAGTGCTTCAGCGCCCCAGCTGGATTTGTTTGATGAGATCTGGAAAGAAGGGATGAAACCTGATGACTGGATTGATACCTACCTTGAACGCGCTAACCGTGGACTTAATTAAGGTGATGAAGATGAAAAAACAAATGTTGGCCGTAGCGCTTTTGTGCGTACCTCTCAGCGCATTTGCGGCGTTAACCGGTGTGATAGTCCATGATGCCAAATCTTCGATTGAAACCGCAGCACAGTGGGTCAAAGAGGGCAAACAGTGGGTAAGCGAACTGCAAGCCTATCAAGATGAGCTGTTAGCCAAAACGGGTGTTCGTGATGTTCAGGGACTGGTACAGGACGCGAAAGATATCAGCAGTGAACTGACGTCAGTTTATAACGAAGGAACCGAATTTTATGATGATTACATCAATGACCCCACTGGGGTGTTGTCTCCTAAAGCGCAGTCTTTGCTGGATAAGTATAAAGTCGGTGAGACCTGCATTAATCAGGGGTACAGCGGTGACCTGATTAAGGGCTGCGAAGCCCGCTTTTTGTCTGATTTGGCTACTGTAGAGTACGGGAACAAGCTCCAGGATAACCTTACCAAAGATAATGAAAATATGAGTGGTCTCATCGATCAGGTAAAAAGTGCCAAAGACCCGAAAGCCACGGCTGATGCGACAAATGCTATCGCCCTCAACCAGCTAAAATTCGAAAAACTGAAATTTCAGTACGAAATGTATCGCGATAAACAGCATGATCTTGCAGAATATAAGCAGAATATGTCACAAGCTGCTTTCCAGAAGAAGCAATTGGATGCAGTAACAAGCGATACTCCAGCTTTGGATTATAAGTCGGAGTTTGAAAAGCAGAACTATGAAATGAGGTGAGTTTTGAAAAAATATCAATCAGCGTTTTTTTTGATTTTAGCTTTTCTATTATCTGGTTGCGAGGATGTGAAGTCAGTGGATTGGTGGAAAGCTCATCCTGATGATGCTGAAAAGAAGGTTGCTGAATGTAATAAATCAGGTGATGACACTGAAAACTGTAAAAATGCAAAAGATGGATTCTTTAGATACAAACAGTTAAAGGCTGTTGATCACCCTATCGATTATAAAGATGCCTTTGATAATATGCTTAACAAAGGTAAAAAATAAGAGGAGCCGTTATGGCAACTTCTAGATTTTTCCAAGCAGCTCATGATGTCATATCAAAAGTCCTCGACCAGTCATTGGCTGGTCAGTTAGATAGCTTTTCCTCAATAGCATCAACTCTGGGTCAGTATGGAATATCAATATATGTTTTGTGGTATGCCTATACTGTTGTGGTAAGAAAACAAAAAACACCTGTTCCAGATTTTCTATGGAATGTATTCAGATTCTGGTTGATTTTGATATTTGTAAGAAATACAGGTGGGTGGTTAGACAGTGCTAATGATGCAATTGATGGTCTTAAAACAACTTTTGCAGGTGGCGATCCCTGGTCATGGGTTGACCAGTTATGGAATAAAGTACAACAGGTGGCCGGATACCTTATGGATAAGGACACATCTACATATGTTAAGACTGAAGGTTCAATTGCTGCGTTGCTAACATATGCCGGAGGTATATGTGCCATGTTGCTTACTTCAATAGTATATCTTTCGGCTGAGGTAACTTTGAAGGTTCTCGGCGTTACCGCTCCATTGTTCATTATGTGTCTCTCATTTGGTTTTTTGCGGCAGATGTTCAACAGCTGGCTTCAGTTATTGTTTAGTTCATGTTTTATATTTCTGTTTTGCGGACTGGCAATTAAAGCTGGGATGACGTTTATGAATGGTATCCTTACTATATCTATAGCCAATGCAGATTCCCTGAATCTTATATCTACAGGCGCACAGGCTGGAGTGGCCGGGGCATTCATGGCATGGATTATCTGGCAGGCTAAAACCTATGCCTCACAGCTCGCAGGGGTTGGGGTAGAAGGTGCCTTACAGGGTGCTGCTGCTATGGGAATAGGCGCTGGCACATTTGGCGCAGGGCGTATGGTAGGCGGTGCTCTTGGAATGGGTAAGAATGCTGGTCAGGGCGCATGGAAGGGTATTCGTCGTCAGGAGGGTGGCCTTGGGCAGTCACCGGGTGTTTCCGGCAAGGTGGGTAATCTGACCGGGCAGGGTATGAACATCGCAGCCAAAAAGTTGCGCAGCTCGGCAATCGAACTGGCAAAGAAAAAATATGGTGGATAAAAAAGTCCATATTAATTTATTTTTTTACACGCATGTTCTTTTCTATGGTTGAAACCTCGCTTTGAAAGCGGGGTTCTTCGTATTTACATAAACCTCTTCAGGTGAAACATGAAACTATTTATCACTGCTATTGTGATGTTTTGTCTTGTCGGCTGTCAGTCAATACACAATCAACCTCCGGTTTCAGGAAAAACTGAACCCGTTAATTCAGCAGAGGTAATGCGCAATGGCATTTAAAATTCCGGAATTAAAAATACCTGGCTTAAGTAAGAAAAAAGAAGTCACCGACTCTTCAACTACCTTTGAAGAAAAAAATCACCGACTGGAGGAGAAATTAAAACGCATTTATAAGTTTGGTGGTATTACTGGTATGATTTGCGGGATTCTTTCTCTTGTTGCTCTCAATGCTGCATTACCATTAAAAACAACAGTTGTTGATGTTGCGCTGATTGATAAAGCGACAGGCATAGCGCAGTGGGTCACCTCTGTTAAAAAAGAAAACCTCTCCGAAAATCAGGCAATAGCCGAATACTTTATTTCTGAGTATATTAAGCGAAGGGAGGGTTATAATTATTTCAGTCTTCAACACGATTATGATTATGTCATGTTGTACAGCGCTGAAAATGTTGCTGCTGATTACAATGCTTTAATCAACAGTGACAAGTCTCCAAAAGTTATTTTCAACAAAGCAGAAAAGACAGCAACCGTACAAGAAGACCCGTCAATCATTATCAGCCCATCGTCGAGGAAAGATGATAAAGACATGGGCGCTTATATACGGTTCAGAAAAACGGTCAGAGATGTGGCAACCGGACAGAGTAAAGATGAATACTGGAACATCCGTCTCACATACCGAATTGAACCCGGCGTGGATATGAATTCAGGCGACAGGAAAACGAACCCGCTGAAGTTTGTCGTGACCAGCTACGTCCGCGATCAGGAAGTGAGAGGGTAAATAAATGAAAATGAAAAAAAGAGCGTTGGTTATTGCCTTCCTGATGGCTGCTCAGGTCTGCCAGGCAGCCGTTGTTCCATCGGGAAGCGGTTATGACCCGAGAAACCAGAACGTTAACTATAACCCTCAAAATACAACCGTTATTAACAGCGCTGTGGGTTATACAACCACACTGGTCTTTGATGATGACGAAACCGTTATCAGTGCCCGAACGGGATTCCCGCAGGGCTGGACTGTGAACAAAGAAGACAACCTTGTATACGTCGAAGTGAAGCCTGTTAAACAAACCGTGCAGAACAACAACACGGATGAGAACGGCAAGCAGTCATCTGAAATTGTCAATGTTGCGCTTGATCCTGAAAACGACCTGGAGCGGTGGCGGACAAACCTTTTTGTCCGCACAACGAAAAGGAATTACAGCATGGAACTGAATGCGCGTACGTTCAGCCAGCCTAATAAAATTGCTTTTGTTGTGAACTATCAGTATCCGCAGGAAAAGCGTAAAGCTCAGGCTGATATCGAAAAGAAAAGGATTGAGACCTTAAACAAACGCCAGGAAGAACAGACGATCAACAAGGCGCTTGAAAACGGAAAGTCACCGCGTAACTGGGAGTACTGGAAGCGTATTGCTGACGGTAGCCAGAGTATCAGCCCGGATTATGCCTATGACGATGGGCGCTATACGTGGTTAGGATTCAGCCCTGTGAAGAAAATCCCCAGCGTATTTGTCATGAGCGGAAAACAGGAAACGCTGACGAACCCGGTAATTAAAAACAGTGGAAGTTTCACTGTTATCGGGATTCCTGTTGATCAGCGATTCGTGTTGCGGCTTGGGGATCTGGTTGTGGGTATTGAAAACAGGGGCTTTGGCAAAGTCCGGTTACCTGCCGGAGATACGGTGTCTCCGAGCGTAGAGAAAGAGGTGATCCAGTGAGCGAACAGGAAAACAAAATACCAACAGCGGTGGAAATCGAGCGTCAGCTACGCGAACAACGACAGAAAGAGTTAGAGCAGGCCACCCAGGATGAAACAGAAGCAGCCCCCGGCGAATCCACGACAAAACTGGGTATCGAGAAGCTGAAAAAATCCCGTAAAGGTCTGATTGTGATCATTGCGGCATTTATCCTGCTTGCAGCTGGCCTGTCCGTGTATTACATCCCTTCAATTATTCGCAGTATGTCCAGCAAGGATGAAAAGCCCGCAAGTAGGCCTGTGGCGACAGGAACCGTTAAGCGTGAAACGGGACTCAGTGATGACACTAACCCTTTCAATGAGGACCAGAAGCCACCACAGGGCAATGAGAAAAGCAGCAGCGATAAAACAGAGAGCCCGTCTGAAAGCGTACAACACAATTACAGCCGGGCGCTGGATGTCTCCTACGGTGGCAGTACTGCTGCTTCAGGAAGCACCAGTACCTCTACCAGTACCAGGACGGCCAGCGAGTCAAAAGGCGAGGAAGAAGGCAGTACCAAACCTGAAGTGCAGCCCGTCAGTGCCGGTTCGTCCGTCTCTCTCTCCAAAATTACGCGAGTCCCTTACGATCCGAATCTGTTTATTCCTGAAATGACGTCCGTTCCCTGTTCGCTGGACAGACGATTTGTCTCTGACCTGGCCGGGAAGCTGGTATGTACGGTCAACACCGACATTTACAGCGCTAACGGCAACGTGAAACTGATCGAGAAAGGGACGGCCGCTTACCTGATTTATAAATCCGGGATGTTAAAACACGGGCAAGGAGCTGTTTTTATTCAGGCTACGAAACTGCGAACCCGCCGTGAACCATTTATTGATATACCCCTGATTGATACACAGGCAACGGGGGCATTGGGAGAAGCGGGGGCATCAGGCTGGATTGATACTCATTTCGGTGACCGTTTTACAGGAGCGATGATGCTGGGTGTAATCCCTGACTTTGCCCAGGCGGCAAGTGGTGTAGCTAACAATAATAAAGACAACCAGACAGACTATACGTCTAACAGCCGTCAGGCATTTGCTGGTCTGGCGCAGGAGGCCTTTTCTAATACGGTCAATATCCCGCCAACGTTATACAAAAATCAGGGAGAAATCATCAATCTCGTCGTTGGTCAGGATCTGGATTTCTCAGGCATTTACAAGTTAAAAATGGCTGGTAACCGGAGGTAGTATTGATAACCTTGGGTATAAAAGAGTTTTCAATGCTGTCAGGGATAAAGGAAAGCGAAATATACCATCATATTCTTGAAGGCAAAAAAAAGAACGGCGTTCCTTTCCCCAAACCCCTGAAGCAATTCAAAACGCATCGCTTTAATTACGATGACGTCATTCATTTTGTTGAAGAATTAGAAGGTAATGGTCAGCCATGAAAGACCTGGAAAACAAACATATTATTTACGACTTTATGAATGATTACTTTCACAAATGGCTTAATGATGTGGAGGGATTAACTGAAGTCGCTGTAAATCGTCCCGATGAATTGTTTATTAAAGTAAAAGGGAAGTGGCAACAGCAGGATCTGAGAATGAGCTTTAGTGACTGTCTGTCATTTGCAGGCGCTATCTCTGATTTTCACGATGGTGGTTCCGTAACGCCAGAATATCCGTTGCGTTCTGCGACGCTACCGCTTGGAGAGCGCGTCCAAATCGTAATGCCCCCTGCCACAGAGAAAGAAACCGTTTCAATCACCATACGTAAGCCTTCCAGTGTATTCATTAGTCATGAAGATTTTGTAAGGCAGGGGTTTTATACAAGGCTCAATCAGACAGGTGTGGCTGAAAAGAAGGATGATATTCTTTCAAAAATATTTAAAGAAAATCGCTTTCATGAATTCATTCCCGAAGGTCTCAGGCAGGGTAAAACAATGGTGTTCTGCGCCGGGACTGGAGCCGGGAAAACTACGTTTGCTAATGCCTGTCTTGAATATATACCGCATTATCTCAGAATTCTTACTATCGAAGATACGGATGAGGCGAAACTACGGTTTCATAATAATCATGTGAAACTATATTACCCGTCAGAAGGGGAAAGTACCTCTGTAAGTTCTGCCTCTCTTCTGCGTTCTGGGTTCCGAATGAATGGCGACAGAATACTGATGACGGAGGTTCGCGGTGCAGAAGCATGGGATTTTCTTAAAGGCTCAAGTTCCGGCCACGCAGGAAACTTAACCACCGTACATGAAGGAACGCCTGAAGATGCTGTGCTTGGACTCGTTCAGCGGTGCTATATGAATCCTGAGTGCCAGAATTTGCCTTATAACATTGTATTGCGGCGGGTATTGAGCAATGTTGATATCATAATGAGTATGAAATATATCGATGAGGAAGATAGTCGCTTTGCTTCAGGGATTTATTACCGTGAGCTGCATTTCGAAGAGTACTTCAGAAAACTGAAGGAGTGATTATGTCTGTGAAATTTCCTGATAAAGCCCAGTGGGTATTTATCGCTTTTGTTATGTGTCTCTTTACGTACTACTTCGCCTCTGTTGCCGTATACTTCTTTAACCACAAGAATCCCCTGTATATCTGGAAGCATTTTGATTCTTTACTTCTGTGGAGGCTGATTACAGAAAGTGAAATTCGCTCATATATACGATTTACAGCAATACCTTCATTACTCTCCGGTCTGGTTGCTTCACTGGTTATCCCTGGATTTATCATATGGAAAATAAACAGAGATGATTTTTTTCTTTATGGTGATGCTAAGTTTGCTAGTGATGATGATTTGAAAAAATCAAAATTACTGAAATGGGAAAGAGAGAATGAAGACGATATCCTTGTAGGGGAATACAAAGGAAAGTATCTGTGGTACACAGCACCTGACTTTGTTTCACTGGGGGCAGGGACTCGCGCGGGTAAAGGTGCAGCAATTGGTATCCCTAATATGCTTGTACGAAAGCATTCACTGATTGCCCTGGACCCGAAACAGGAACTTTGGAAAATCACCAGTAAGGTGCGTGAAATACTGCTGGGTAATAAAGTTTATCTTCTGGATCCCTTCAACAGCAAAACACATCAGTTTAACCCGCTTTTCTATATTGATTTGAAAGCAGAGAGCGGAGCTAAAGACCTTCTGAAGCTGATTGAAATCCTGTTTCCGTCTTACGGGCTGACCGGGGCAGAAGCCCACTTTAATAACCTTGCCGGACAATACTGGACGGGGCTGGCAAAGCTTCTTCATTTCTTCATCAACCGTGCCCCTGACTGGCTGGAGGAGTTTAATCTAAAACCTGTCTTTTCTATTGGCTCCGTTGTAGATCTGTACAGCAACATTGACCGGGAAAATATTCTCAACAATCGTGAAGATTTTGAGGGTACTGAGGGGCTCGACGATAACGCAATGTTTCATCTGCGGGATGCGCTGACCAAAATCAGGGAGTATCACGAAACGGAAGATGAACAGCGTTCCAGTATCGATGGTTCTTTCCGTAAGAAAATGAGTCTCTTTTATCTGCCAACTGTTCGTAAATGTACTGATGGTAATGATTTCGACCTCAGACAGCTGCGCCGTGAAGATATCACGGTTTATGTGGGCGTTAATGCTGAAGATATGTCACTGGCTTATGACTTTCTCAATCTTTTCTTTAACTTCGTAGTCGAAGTCACTTTACGTGAGAATCCCGACTTTGACCCGACACTGAAGCATGACTGTCTGATGTTCCTCGATGAGTTCCCTTCTATTGGTTATATGCCGATCATTAAAAAGGGTTCGGGGTACATTGCCGGGTTTAAACTGAAACTACTGACTATTTACCAGAATATCAGTCAGCTGAATGAAATCTATGGTATCGAAGGTGCCAAGACGCTGATGAGTGCGCATCCATGCAGGATAATCTATGCAGTGAGTGAAGAAGATGATGCAAAGAAAATTTCAGAAAAGCTGGGCTATATAACAGCTAAATCGACGGGCTCAAGTAAAACTGACGGACTCACCGGACGTGGAAGCAGCTCTGAAAACGAAGCACAACGCGCACTGGTGTTACCGCAGGAACTGGGTACGCTGGCGTTCACGGAGGAATTTATTATTCTCAAAGGGGAACATCCGGTAAAAGCCAAAAAGGCACTTTACTATCTTGATCCTTACTTCATGAACAGACTGATGCTGGTCAGTCCTAAACTCTCTGCTCTGACTTCTAAAATCAACAAAACAACGAACATATTTAATGCCAGAGGGCTTAAATATCCTTCGAAAGAAAAAATGCTTTCCCTTGGAGAGCTGGAATCTGAGGTTCTTTTATGAAAAAAGTAGCTTTTACATGTCTTTTATTCCTGTCTGCCTGTTCGTCACCACCAGAACCCCCGCAGGCAGACTGGGAAAAAAAACCGCAGATGATGAATTCGGCGTTAATGGACTGGAAACCGACATTTGCGGTAATCAAGGCAGACAAAGTCAATTCATCATGGACGAAAGTAATCAGAAACTTTTCCCCGGAAAATCGCCTGTACAGTGATGACGTTTTTTATGCTGTGGCGCATTCGGATTCTGTGATTGTTGAAAGCAGTCGCGGGGATGATTTCTTTACTGCGAAAAACTGGCTGAGATCTAACGGTGCTTATGGCGTTATCCGGTACAGCTACAAGTCTGATAGCTTTGGTGTTAAAAAAGTCAGTGTCTATCTTCAAAGAGGAATAACGAATTATGAAAACAAATAGACTTCTTTTAGTTCCTGTCCTTTTAAGTCTGATATCCGCCCCCGTATTTGCGAAAAAACACAATCACACTGACGGTCTGGATCAGACTGGCGACCCCTGTGAAGTCCTGACGTGCATGACGGGTAAGTTACAGGGAGATATGCAGGCGGGTTGCCAGCCGGTTAATCAGCGATTTTTTAACGTCAGGGTATTCACGCCGTATTACAACCCGGAAGCTACGGCAAGACTCAGGCAAACCATTCTGAATACGTGTGAAGGAGCTGTAATCAACAAAGATAACCTTGAGATGGTCATTGAGCGATACGGGCGATCATTTCAGGAATAACCATAACGCCGCTGGTTTCAGATTTTTAATCTGAGATTGGCGGGGTTGAACAACCGAAGGGCGTTAGTAATGAAAGAGCTAATTTCGAGGTTCATGAATTATAATATTCAGTTTGTCACAGTAACCCAGGACTTAAGCAGTATGAAAAAAGTACGTGAGAATACTGGTAAATCTGTTTTGGAAAACAGCAATGCCCGTATAGTTCTCACATCAGATAAAACGGGTAATGAAGGAAAGAAGAATGAAACCGCGTAATTTATTATGTGTATTTGTTTTTTTAATGCCTGTTGCTGTTTTCGCTTCTGAAATCAAAGCAAAAGTTATCCGGGTTCTGGACGGGGACACCATCGAAGTGCTTCAGGAAAGTATTCCCGTCAGGGTCCGGCTGCTGAATATCGACGCACCGGAGAAGCAGCAGCCGTTTGGCAGATGGTCTGGAGAGCGACTTAAGGCGCTGATTGCATCACAGCCTGTCACCGTCACCTATGACCATAAAGACCGGTATGGGCGCGTTCTGGGGCGCGTAGTGGCCGCAGATGGCACTGAGGCTAACCGTTACATGGTTCAGCAGGGGGCTGCGTGGGTGTATGGGCGCTATAACACTGACACTTCCTTGCTGTCTTTGCAGCGGGAAGCCCAGGAGCAAAAACGTGGCCTGTGGGCTGAGAGCAATCCAGTACCGCCGTGGGAATGGCGGCACAGAGAAAGCAATTAATAAAGATTACGGAAAGGCGAAATAACTAAAAGTGAGGAGGCTACATGTTCGACGAAGAAAAACATCCCGTAAAACTTAAAGACTGGATTAGGCAACAGGAAATGGAGTTAAGGGATAAAGTATTTGATGATGGAAATGCTAAATACCTTAAGGTTCTTAATGAAATCAGTGTTAAAGAAGAAGCGTTTATCTCTAATAGTGATGACTTGTTAAACAAAGCAGTGGCTCACTCGGAAACCTTTAATTCCCTTAATGAAGATGACAGGGAATTTGTGGAAGAGCTTCTTTGTGACACTATTTTTCATATAGAAATAATCGATGATAAATGATCGTCTTGTTTTATAAATATTCCGAATATCCCCACACTTTTAATCCTCTATTTACCAAATAAGATAAAGGACTCGTATGAAAATCGAATCCCTCAGAACGGTCTATGACCTTATGCATTACTGTCACATGCCTGTCTGGTGCCAGCGCGAAGTAAGAGATATGAAGGTTGGCGATACGTATCTTTTAGGACGACACAGAGAGAGTTATTTCTCTGATGACTTAAACGAAGACGT
>Ga0308162_1000614_pt1 | contig 35258 bp, 29 predicted proteins | sample PhySR2_FD_201370 | JGI IMG/M metagenome (GOLD analysis project Ga0308162, IMG submission 201370) | Phyllosphere microbial communities from UC Gill Tract Community Farm, Albany, California, United States - DLSLS.R2 | ecosystem: Host-associated > Plants > Phyllosphere > Unclassified | place: USA... | reverse complement strand
TGCGCCGCATCGAAATCTCATTCTTGAGTTCACCCATTTCCGCAAAGGTCTGGTCATAGCCTTCGGGAATAAACACACAGTCCCACTGAAAGCCGCGTGTCCCGGCAGGTTTCGCGGCGATGGTGCCGCGCAGTTCACCCGAAAACTGATACATTTTGCGGCCATCGCAGTAGCCCAGCACCGTTTTGGCGGTCACGGCCTGGCTATCGAGCCCCTGCACCAGCGCGGTAAAGCGCTCAGCGTCCAGGCGGTTCCAGAAGATGCGGGTCAGACCGGCGGGCAGACCATTGAGGCCATCAAGATAGAGGCCGGTATGCTCCACAAACAGCGGTCGCCCAATCAGCGAAAAGGCTTTGGTCAGTTTGTCGCGCACCAAATCCAGCTCGTTTTCTGTCTGAATTTCTTCGATGCGACGGGCGATGGGCAGGACTTCGACCCCGATGGGTTCGAGTATTTTGCGCACCTCAGCCAGTTTTGGCTCATTGGCAGAAAGGAATCTGATTTTCATGGGGCTTCCAGGTCAATTACTCCGCCACTCAGTGAGGATTTTACGGAAACAGGCGGGCAGGATAAATCACTAACGCTGGAGAGTGTAGTTCAATTCTGTGCTCATCAGGATGAGAACCGGCCGCAGCAGGCGAGCCGGTTCTGCAGACTCAGTAAACAATGCCCGGTGGATTGATCGTGGAGTGCGCAATGGCTTCATCCTGTTCGCCCCAGCGGGCCAGCACCTGCTGATACTGCCCGCCCGTGATGGTGCCATCCAGCGCAGCCTGCAGCGCGGGGGCCAGGCCATTGCCCTTTTTGGTGGTCACGGCAACCCACGCGCGAAACGGCCCGTTACCCACCAGCTTTGTCTGACCGCGTGACGCCACTTTCCAGGCCGCCATAGAGTGAGGGCCAAACATCGCATCTGCCCGTCCCGACAGCAGCGTCAGCGTCGCGGACGCATCATCGGTAAGGTAAATCGGCGTTACCGCAGGCAGACCTTTGGCCCGGTTCTGCTGATCCCAGCTCAGCAATATACGCTCCTGATTGGTACCCGACGAGACGATAATCCGCTTACCGGCAATATCAGGCGGGCTATTAATCCGGCTGATGTGACTTTCGCGTTTCACCGCAAAAGCGTGGTTGTCGGCGCGATAGGTCGCAAAATCGAACTTCTTTTTGCGCTCTTCGGTGACGGCAATATTGAACATCGCGACATCATAGCGCCCGGCGCTGATACCCAGCGGCCAGTCCTCCCACGAAGCCGGCACCAGCCTGAGCTTTAATCCCAGGCTGTCCGCCAGCAGCCTGGCTATATCCGGATCGCTGCCGATACGCGTCACATTGTCAGACGCCAGCAGTGACAGCGGTGGTGAATGAGTGGCAGAGGCCGCCACCGTCAGCGTGCCGGGTTCGATAAAGTGGAAGTCAGCCGGAATTTTACTGATTGCCTGTGGATTGGCAGGCGCATGGATCGGCGTCTCGTTTTGCTGGACATTGAGCCTTTCGGCCGCCGGGTAAGCCAGTGACGGGAGCAGCGCCAGCACGGTTAACACCGGCGCCCTCATAACACGCGCGCCAGGAAACGGCGTGTGCGCTCATGGCGCGGATTATTCAGCACCTGCGTCGTGCTGCCCTGCTCCACAATCCGGCCATCCACCATAAAGACCACGTTGTCAGCCACTTCACGGGCAAAGCCGATCTCGTGAGTGACAATCACCAGCGTAGTCCCGGAACGCGCCAGCTTTTTAATCACGTCGAGTACTTCGCCGACCAGCTCCGGGTCCAGCGCGGAGGTCGGCTCGTCGAAGAGCATCACGCGCGGATTGAGCATCAGCGCCCGCGCAATAGCGATGCGCTGCTGCTGCCCGCCCGACAGGTGACGCGGCCAGGCACCGGATTTATGGCGCAGGCCCACAATATCCAGCAGTTCGCCCGCCCGCTCAACTGCTTCCGGTTTCGTTAACTGCCGATGCGCAATCGGCGCTTCAATCAGGTTATCCAGCACGCTGAGGTGCGGGAACAGATTGAAGTTCTGAAATACATAGCCGACGTTGATGCGCTGGCGCAGAATCGCTTTTTCTTTCAGCTCATAGAGCTTATTGCCGCGCTGCTGATAGCCGATGTAGTCGCCATCAATCTGAATGAATCCCTCGTCGACCCGCTCCAGATGATTGATGGTACGCAGCAGCGTGGACTTACCGGAACCGGATGGCCCGAGGATCACCGTAACCGAGCCGGGTTCCAGCGACAGCGAGACATCATCCAGCGCTTTGTGTTTACCAAATCGTTTACTGACGCCGGTAATGTTGATGGCACCCGTCGTGTGTGAGGTGCGGTAATCAATGGCTTCGGACATGGCTGATCTCCTCGGTCGGATGAAGTGGCGTGACGCGGTTGCGCCACTGTCGCCAGCGAGAGGGTTGTGGTTCACGCGTAACGCTGCGGGCCATCCAGCGTTCAGCGTTGTACTGAATCACTGACAAGACGGTAGTGATGATCAGATACCAGGCGGCGCCCACCATGAGTAGCGGGATCACTTCCTGATTGCGGTTGTAAATCATCTGGATGGTGTAAAACAGCTCCGGCATCGCCAGCACGTAAACGACAGATGTGCCCTTCGCCAGGCTGATGATCTCGTTAAATGCAGTGGGAATAATGGCGCGCAACGCCTGCGGCAAAATAATGCGGAATGTCCGGCGTGTGGCGGAGAGACCCAGCGCGGAGGCGGCTTCCACCTGACCGTGATCGACACCGAGGATCCCGCCGCGAATAATCTCCGCACTGTAAGCTGCCTGCACCAGCGTCAATCCGATAACGGCCGCCTGAAACTGGCCCAGCACATTTATCGTCTGAAACGCGCCCCATGACAGGCTGGTAAACGGAATACCGAGCGACAGGGTGTCGTAGAGATAGGAGAAGTTATAAAGAATAATCAGCACCACAATCAGCGGAAGTGAACGGAATAGCCAGATATAGCCCCACGCCAGCGTGCTTAACAGCCACGACGAGGAGAGACGCGCCAGCGCCAGCAGACCACCAAAAAACAGGCTAAATACCGTGCCCAGTAGGGTCAGTAGCAGCGTCTGGCCCAGGCCATGCAGGATCACCGGATCAAAGAACCAGCGTGCAAACACGCTCCACTCCCAGCGGGGGTTAAAGGCGACCGACTGCACCACGCCCGCCAGAATAAACAGCGCCACGATAGCACCTGCGGTGCGTGCCGGGTAGCGTGCCGGCACCACCTGTAATTGTTGATGTTTGATCATCGTCACTCCTTAACTCGCTTCGGCGACGTTATAGACGCCGATCACTTTGATAAACCGCAGTCGCCCGTCGTGAGGCGGCTGGCCGTAACGCTCCAGATCGCCGCTGAGGTCAAACTGTGGCTGATAACCATGACCGGTATAGAGCCGCACCGCCTCCGGTTGACGGAAACCGGTGGTGAGGAACAGCCGTTGATAACCCGCCTGCAACGCACGCCGCTCCAGCTCCTGTAACACCACCAGCGCCAGCCCCTGACGGCGCAGATCGCTGCGAGTCCAGATACGTTTCAGCTCGGCGGTCTGCGGGTCATAAGGTTTATAAGCGCCCATCGCGATGATCTCGCCATCACGCTCCAGCACGATAAACAGCCCCTGCGGCGGCAGATACCATTCAGTCAGCTCCTGCTCTTTATGACGGGCAAAGTAGTCGCCGTAGCGCGCGGAATATTCACCGAACAGGCCGCCGAGAATCGGCTGCAGCTCGGGTGCATCAGGCGACACTTCGCGAAAAATGGATTCACTCATGGTCAGCTCCTTAATCGCCCAACCCGGCGGGATTGATTTCAGAACGATCGATGTGCTCAACGCCCTCGCCCCAGCGATTCAGCACCTTCTGATAGTCTCCATTGCCGATTGTGCCGTTCAGCGCGGTGCTGATCGGTTCAGCCAGCCCGCTGCCTTTCTTCACCGTCACAGCAATGTGCGCCGCTTTTGGCCAGCCGCCATCGACGCTGCCCACCAGTCGGGTTTTACCGGTCAGCGCCGCTTTCCAGGCACCGATCACGTTGGGACCGAAGTAGGCATCGGCACGACCTGCCTGCAGCGCCAGCGTCTGGGCTGCGTCATCTTTGGCGTAGATCGGCGTGAAGGCTTTGAGGCCCTTTGCCTGATTCTCTTTATCCCACGCCAGCAGAATGGCTTCCTGGTTAGTGCCGGATCCCACAATGATCCGCAGCCCGGCAATATCTTCTGCTTTGGTCAGGGACTTAATCGGGCTGCTGGTTTTGACATAGAAGCCCAGGGAGTCTTTGCGGTAAGTGGCGAAGTCGAACTTCTGTTTACGATCTTTGGTCACGGTGATGTTGGAGATTGCCGCATCATACTTGCCCGACGCCACGCCCAGCGGCCAGTCTTCCCACGATGTCGGCACCACGTTGAGCTTCAGTCCCAGACTGTCGGCGACCAGCCGGGAGATATCCACTTCACTGCCGAGCAGCGTTTTGTTGTCATCGGAAAAGACCGTTAACGGAGGCGAATTCAGTGCTGCGACCGCCACGGTAAACGAACCCGGTACCACAAAGTGATGACCGGCAGGCAGCTGCGCGATGGCGTCCGGATTTTTCACGGTATTAATCGGCGCTTTATTCGCTTCCAGGCTGACGTGCTGGCCGTTATAGGAAACGCGGGTATCTTCAGCCAGCGCATGGCTGCTGGCCGCCAGAACAAGCAGGGCGAGAAGACGCGATGTTGTTTTCATGGCTTGTGCCCTTCTTGTGAAGTGAACTGATTAACGGGTTGTTTCAGGGCGAAGCTATCGCGCAGGGTGCTGCCCGGATAGTCACGGCGCGTCAGGCCGCGGGCCTGCAGAATCGGCACCACGCGGTCGACAAAACGTTCAAAGGTATCAGGCGTGCCGCCATTGATGATGAAGCCGTCAGCGGCCTGGGTCTCAAACCACTGCTGCAGGCCATCCGCCACCTCTTCAGGCGTACCGTGGAACAGCGGGCGCGGGGTTGCTGCTTCCAGCGCTGCCTGACGCAGGGTGTGACCGTGCTCTCTGGCTTTGCGTTTGATCTCATCGGTGGTGCTGCGGAAGCTGTTCTGACCAATGTCGCCAATGTCCGGGAAGGGCTGATCCAGCGGGTATTGTAAAAAGTCGTGATGGTCAAAGAAACGGCCCAGGTAGTTAAGCGCATCGGTAATTGATACCAGCGCCGCCGTGGTCTGATACTGGCGCTCCACGTCCTCCGCATCATCGCCAACAATCACGCTGACACCCTGGAAGATGTGCAGATCCTCTTGCTGACGACCGTTCGCCACCAGTTGCTGCTTCACATCCTGATAAAACGCCTGCGCTTCTTCGCGGGTCGGCTGATGGGTAAAGATGGCGTCAGCATGCCGCGCCGCCAGTTTTTTACCGTCATCCGAGGCGCCTGCCTGGAAGATAATCGGACGTCCCTGCGGCGTGCGGGCGATATTCAATGGTCCCTGTACCTGGAAGAAATCACCATGATGATCGAGGGTGTGCAGCTTCGCCGGATCGAAGAACTGTCCGCTCTCTTTATCGCGCACAAAGGCATCCTGCTCCCACGAATCCCACAAGCCCTTCACCACCTGCAGATACTCATCGGCAATGCGATACCGCAACGCGTGCTCGGGATGTTTCTGGCGGGAGAAGTTTTTAGCAGACCCTTCCAGCGGTGATGTAACCACGTTCCAGCCCGCGCGACCGCCGCTGAGGTGATCGAGGCTGGCAAACTGACGCGCCACGGTGAACGGCTCGCTGTAAGACGTGGAAACGGTGCCGACCAGACCCAGGTGCTCTGTAACGCCCGCCAGTGCAGACAGCAGCGTCAGCGGCTCAAAGCGATTGAGAAAGTGCGGGATCGACTTTTCATTAATAAACAACCCATCGGCGACAAACAGAAAGTCGAGCTTGCCCTGCTCCGCCTTGCGGGCGATTTTTTTTGCATAATCCAGATTGATGCTGGCATCGGCCTGCGCCGACGGATGACGCCAGGCGGACATATTTCCCGATGCGCCATGCAGAATAGTGCCCAGCCGAAGTTGTCTTGTGGTCATGATGCTCTCTCTTTTTTAGTCGTAGCGATGCCCGACGGCGGTTATCAGAACCGTCGTGATTGAGTGGGCTGCAGATGAAGTCAGTTCAGAATGGATTCCCGACATCGCGCATTAAGATGTTGCAGCGCCTGGTGGGCCAGTCGGGCGAAGTAGTCGGCGGCGGGGGCGATCAGCGCCTCATCCGGGGTAAAGCTGGCGTGGTGGAGACCAAAATCACTGGCGCTGCCAATGCTGACAAACGCCCCCGGCACCTGTTGCAGATAGAAGGCAAAATCCTCACCCAGCAGATGCAAATCAGCGGCCTGCACCCGATAACCCGCCTGCTGCGCCACTTCGCTGCTGAAGGTCGCCCAGTGCGCGTCGTTAATCAGCACGGGCGGGCCAGGATGCCAGCTCAGGGTCGCCTGCGCGCCATTGGCTTCGGCGAAGTATTCAACCAGTATGCGCACCCGCTGTTCGAGTTCCGCGCGCAGCTGTAAATCGTGGGTTCGGGCCGTACCGCCAAACTCAACGCCGCCCGGCAACACGTTCCAGCTTTTGCCGCCGTCAATGCGGGTAATGCTCAGCACCAGGCTGTCCAGCGCACTGAAGCTGCGGCTGGTGAGGCCCTGCAGTGCCTGAATGATCTGGCTGGCGGTGACAATGCTGTCGACGCCCTGTTCCGGGTACGCGGCATGTGCGCCTTTGCCGGTGACGCGAATAATAAATTTGTCGGTATTGGCGTAGAACGCCCCGCTGCGGGTAGCGAATGTGCCAACCGGCAGCGAAGGTTCATTGTGCATGCCGAATATGGCCTGTACCTCATCCAGTACCCCCGCGTCGATAAACTGACGTGCACCGCGAGCAATCTCTTCAGCAGGCTGGAACAGGATACGTACACGACCGGGCAACTGATCGGCCTGTGAATTAAGCTGCAACGCCGCACCCAGCATCACCGCGCTGTGCAGGTCGTGACCGCAGGCGTGCATCACGCCAGGATGACGGGAGTGAAAACGCACCCCGCTGGCCTCATGGATCGGCAACGCGTCGATGTCGGCGCGCAGTGCGATCACCGTATCTCCGCGGCCAATCTCCGCCACCAGGCCTGTATCAAGGGGATAGTCCAGCAGCCGGATACCCGCAGCCTCTAACCAGCCCCGCAGTCGCGCAGTGGTCGCAAACTCCTGCCCCGACAGCTCTGGCCAGGTATGCAGTTCACGTCGCCATTCGATCAGTTGTGACTCATGGTTCATGATGACTCTCCACTGAGGTTCAGGCTGCGACCAGATGATGCGTAGCCAGCAGTTCGAGTGACTGCAGGCGGGCAACCGGCTCGGTAATGGGCGTGTCGATAACGAACTCGTCGATATCAAAATTATGATGCAGCGCATCAAGCTGGGCATGAACCTGCGCCGCCGTGCCTTTCAGGAGTGACGGGGTGCGCGGCTCTATTTTGTAATCCTGATAACCGCCCTGACGCACATAGCGTTCGGCTTGCTCCAGACTGGCGACGTTGACGCCTGGGCCATCCTTTACCGCCACGTGATAATGACGTAATCCGGAAACCAGCAGGTCTGCTCCGGCGGGTGAATCGGCCACCACGACCTGCACAGCCACCAGAGCGCGCTGTCCATGACTCAGATGCGAGAAAGTCCTTAGCGCGTGCTCCAGCAACTGACGATCGCCATTAAGATGCGCCGCAAAGACAAATTGCCAGCCCAGCGAGGCGGCCAGCCGGGCGCTCTCTTCACTGGCACCCAGCAGAAAACGGTTAGCGGGACGTGACGGCAGTGGCGTCGCGGCTAAGCCCTCATCGTCGGGATGCACCTGCGCGGGCTTCAGCCAGCTGTCCAGCAGCTGAAGCTGCTCGGCAAAGCTGCCTTTACTGGCGGCATCGACGCCCTGCTGCAGTGCATGGGTAGAGAGCGGTAAACCACCCGGCGCTTTACCCACACCGAGGTCGATGCGGCCCGGAGCCAGGGAGGCGAGCAGATTAAAGTTCTCTGCCACTTTATAGGGGCTGTAGTGCTGCAACATCACCCCGCCCGATCCGACACGGATATGTCGGGTCTGGGCAATGATCCAGGCAATTAACACTTCCGGTGAAGGACTGGCGAGCTGCGCGGTGTTGTGATGTTCCGCCAGCCAGAAGCGGTGATAACCCCACTCTTCTGCCCGCTGGGCCAGCTGCAACGTGCGCTGTAGCGCCACGGTGGGCGACTCGCCCTGTAGCACGGGCGCCTTATCTAAAAGACTTAATCGATATGCCATTCACCTGGTCCTTATTCATTCCGGTTGATGACCAGTGTGCTGCGCAGTCGATTATTGGTAAAACATCATATTGTTTTATGATTTTCTGGATTCGTCATAATGGGGAGGTCTGAAAGGAAAAAGGAGCGTAAAGAGGCTAAAACAGGGTTTGATAGTCAGATCTCGCGGACAACATGGCTTATTGTCTGATGCAAATGCGATTAAAATCAGCGAACTGGCAAAGTTATGCAGAAAATCGTCTTAAGTATGGAAAGCTATCAAGCGTTCTGCATCGGCGCTGCCTTAATAACAGATATCTGGAATACAACACATTGAAGTCCATTCTGTCCTGGAGGAAGAAAGCGCAGAACGTCAGGCAATTAAATAAGCATACTGAGCTTTCAGTTAAGGGAAAGATAAGTGACTCCAGCATTATTTTTTCTAAGGTCGCTGCGAATTTTGTTTCAGAGGAAAATACCGGGTATTGATAATCGCCACATTGACTTCACAGGGCACTCCGTCGTCAAGAAAAACGGTTTCATTAAGCTGAATGACCGCGTCACCTTCCGCTAAATTAAGCAGAACCAGTGATTGTGCATCCGTGAGATTGACGGCCGTTAAGTGCTGATCTCTGAGCTGGACTTTCTTACCTGTGACCTCTTCAATGTAGGCATATTTGGAGACCTCCAGCTTGCTGAACTCAAGGCTATTGAACATCGTTACCGGCAGGTGAATATGTTCCAGCGCCACCGGAATATCATCGAAACACATCAGGCGTAAAATTTTATATATCTGATCGCTGTTCTTAATACGCAGTGCCTGGGCCATGTCCGCTGAAGGCACCCTGATGATGCTGACCGAAATGATTTTTCTGACACCTTTATGGCCATTTCTCTGCGCCTGGTAATCAAATGGTGAAAGCACATGATATCTGTGGGCCTGGCTGCTCATCTCTGTCGAACCCACAAAAATACCCGATCCTTTAACCCGGTATATTCTCTGCTGCTCCACCAGAATGCGAGTAGCTTCACGCACTGTAGCGCGTGTGATGCCGATATTTTTGGCAATTGAAATTTCGGTATCCAGCTTTTCCCCAGGTCGAAGGCCATCATCCTTAATTTTATTGAGGATGTAATCAACAACCTCTTTTTGCTTTTCAGTAATGCCATCAACCATTGGCTTTCTTCCCATTTGAGTGAAGGACAGTCTCCCTCTATTCCGTGTCAGTACAGTTCTGCCTGACATTGCCGGATGAGTACCACTGCGACTGGCTGAAAATGTGATCAACCTGGCAAATTGGCACTGATGTTAAGCCTGTTCAGCAATATTTTAACTTTACATGTTGTGTCCATACACGTCGAAGGACATCATCAGGATGACTAGACATCTTTAACATGTACAGATGTGATGACTAAAGTGAAATATATCTTTATGTCCACAGTGAAAAACTATTTTTATCTTAACGGCTTGAAAACACGTTCTTTTACGAACTTTACCCCCTTTATTTTCCTGTGCTTCGAGTGCAATTCGGCTGTCAGCCGGTTCTGTTTCAAAGGGGTTGAGAGAGTATTTCTCACCAACTGACTGTACATACCCAGGCATTTTTCAGGAGGAGCAAGGCGATGTCACACCTGGCTAAATGGTTAAACAACGAGAAAATCCAGTACGTCGAAAGCGTTGCTGACTGGCGGGAAGCATTAGTCATTGCGGGGCGTCCTCTGCTCATTGAGGGCGCAATATCGCAGGCGTACATAGATGCGATCATTCGCCAGAAAGAGGAGATCGGTCCCTTTTTTGTTATCGCGCCGCAGATTGCCATGCCCCACGCCCGCCCGGAACAGGGCGCACATAAACTGGGCTTGTCGATTGTGCTGCTGGGCACACCCGTGAAGTTTGATTCCGACGAGAACGATCCGGTGAAAGCCCTGTTTATGTTTGCTGCGCCGGACAGTAATAGTCATATCGAAATGATTTCCGAGCTGGCAGAGGTTCTGTCCGATGAAGAGATCATGGCTCAGCTCTTCAATGCGACCAGCAAAGAAGCGCTCACAACGATTTTATCGGGCGTCTGAACTGCCCGCTGAAATACGACTTTTGATCAACAGATAATGAGGTTAGATATGAAAATTATGGCGGTGTGTGGTTCAGGTCTGGGGAGTAGCTTCATGATGGAAATGAACATCAAGAAGGTGCTTAAAACAATCGGTGTTGAAGCGGAAGTCGAACACTCTGATCTTGGTTCAGTCACCCCCGATGTGGCGGATGTGTTTGTTATGGCGAAAGATATTGCCTACAGCGCCAACCTCCCGGAACAGAAAGTCATCATCATCAACAACATCATTGACCTGAAAGAAGTAGAACAAAAAATACGCGAGTATTTTGAGAAAAACTGACGCTAATAATTAGATAAACACCTTACCCTCGAGGTTAATATGTTTACTCAAAATCTTTTGCAGTTTGTCGTCGACGTGCTGAAAGTGCCCTCAATATTAGTGGGTCTGGTGGCATGTTTTGGACTGATTGCGCAGAAAAAGCCGTTTCCTGATGTCATTAAGGGCACGGTAAAAACCATTCTGGGTTTTCTGGTGCTGGCAGGTGGCGCGACCGTTCTGGTCGGTTCCCTGACGCCACTGGGCGACATTTTCAAACATGCGTTTGATGTTCAGGGCATCATTCCTAATAACGAAGCGATGGTCTCTATCGCACTGGCAAAATATGGCGCGCCAACCACGATGATCATGGCCTTCGGTATGGTCGCCAATATCATTGTCGCCCGCTTCACCCGACTGAAATATATCTATCTTTCAGGGCATGTGACGTTCTATATGGCCTGTATGATCGCGATTATTTTATCGGTTGCTGGTTTTGAAGGTATTCAGCTCATTTACACCGGGTCACTGCTGTTGGGTATTCTGATGGCCACCTTCCCGGCGATCGCTCAGCCCTATATGCGTAAGATCATCGGAGGGGACCAGGTCGCTCTGGCGCATACCGGCACCATTGGTTATGTCTTATCGGGCTGGATCGGCTCTTTAGTGGGTAAAGGCTCTAAATCCACCGAAGAAATGAACATGCCTAAAAACCTCAGTTTTTTGCGCGACAGTACAATCTCCATCTCGCTGACAATGATGATTATTTACCTCATCCTGTCAGTGTCTGCAGGTAAAGGGTATGTGGAGGCCAACTTCAGCCATGGTCAGAACTACCTGGTTTACTCCTTTATCCAGGCCATTACCTTTGCGGCGGGCGTCTTTATCATTCTGCAGGGTGTGCGCTTAATTCTGGCTGAAATCGTCCCGGCCTTTACCGGCTTTTCAGAAAAACTGGTGCCGGATGCCAGACCTGCACTGGATTGCCCAATCGTCTTCCCTTATGCCCCGAACGCGGTGCTGGTTGGCTTTATCTCCAGCTTTGTCGGTGGTCTGGTGGGACTGTTTGTTCTCGGTCAACTGCATTGGGTACTGATTCTGCCGGGTGTGGTTCCTCACTTCTTCTGTGGTGCCACTGCGGGCGTCTTTGGTAATGCGACGGGTGGCAAGCGTGGAGCGATTTGCGGTGCCTTTGCTCATGGCCTGTTAATTACCTTCCTGCCTGTTGCCCTGCTGCCGGTACTCGGACAGATTGGATTGACCAACACGACTTTCTCGGATACCGACTTCGGTGTGACAGGCATCCTGCTGGGTAATATGGCTCACTTTATGGATAAGGGAACCATCACCATGATCATCACCGGTATTTTTGGCTTGTTAGTGATTTATAACTTCATGGCCAAAAAGAAGGTGCCTGCTGAAACCCATACAGAGTAAACATAACGTGTAATGCAACCCGGTAAGGGCAATGCGCCCTTTCCGGGAGTTTCTGTAAATCCGTTACCGGCTCCGCTTAAATTCCACCCTGGTTCCCATCAGAATGACCCTCGCTTAGCGTCAATAAAAGTCTTTTTCCCCGCTCTTTTTCGCCCACCACTGATGTGTAGACACTTATCGCAGCCCCTTTACCTGACAGTTACTGGCACTAACTCCTGCAAAAAAAGGACGATTCCGATCGCATAAAGTGATCTGGATCACATTTTTCACATTAGGTTCGCTAATAAATAAAATTTAACAACAAAAAATTTGAATGATAATGATTAACATTTACACTCTCATCCGCATATAACAAAGCGTTAAACGCTGTCATATCCACAAATAATATGCGGATTTTTCTCTTTTTGAGTTGAAAACCCTGGTCCACAGAATTACCAGGGTTTTTATCTGGTTAGTTAGTTTTATGTTTACTGGAGTTGTTGAGCGGACATCCTACGCTGCTGACTTTATGTCGGCAGGGTTATCGGTATTAACGCACAGGAACTGAATATGCTTTTACGCTCATCCACTCAGGCAGCACGGGATCTGACGCCAGCCTCCAATGCCAGCGGTGCTGAAACAGCCATTTTTAACGATCAGCAACTGGCGGCCTGGTCGCAGCAGACTCAGGAGGTGCTGGCGCTGATGACCCGCACGGTAACCGGCGTAGAAAAACCCTTCAGCGGTATTCTGCCCCACGAACTGGCGGCGGAGTTCAGCGAGGTCGATCTCGATCGACCGCTGGGCAATAACGATGATGCACTGGCGGAGTTGAGCCAGCTCTATCTTCGTGACGCCGTCTGGTTTCACCACCCTAAATACCTGGCCCACCTGAACTGCCCGGTGGTGCTGCCCTCGCTGATGGCAGAGCAGATCATGGCCGCGGTGAACAGTTCAGTGGATACCTGGGATCAGAGCGCAGGCGGCACGCTGATTGAGCAGAAGGTGATCGACTGGACGCTTGGTCGTATCGGTCTGCCTGCCGGTTCCGATGGGATCTTTACCAGCGGCGGCACCCAATCCAACCTGATGGCGATGCTGCTGGCGCGTGACAGCTGGTGTGCCGCGCATCATCCAGGACACCTGATCAAGCATCGTGGCTTGCCTGAGACCGCATCGAAATGGCGGGTGTTCACCTCGAAACTCAGTCACTTCAGCATCCAGAAGTCGATGGCGATTCTGGGACTGGGCTATGACGCGGTTATCGCTGTTGATCACGATGACCATTACCGTATGGACGCTGGGTGCCTGGCGCAGGAGATCGCGCGCTGCCGCAGTGAAGGGCTAATCCCGATTGCTGTGGTCGCCACCAGCGGCACCACAGACTTTGGCAGCATCGATCCTCTACCGGAGATCGCCCGTCTCTGTGACGATCACGGTTTATGGATGCACGTTGACGCCGCTTATGGCTGTGGCCTGCTGGTCTCTGAGAACCATCGCTCACGCCTGAATGGTATCGAGCGTGCGGATTCCGTCACCGTCGATTATCACAAATCGTTCTTCCAGACCGTCAGCTGCGGCGCGTTCTTTGTGCGTGACAGCCATAACCTGAAGCATGTTACGCACCATGCGGATTACCTCAATCCACTCAGCGCACAGCAGGAAGGCACGCCGAATCTGGTTAACAAAAGCATTCAGACCACCCGCCGTTTTGATGCGCTCAAAATGTGGCTGACACTGCGCGTGCTGGGTCCGGCTGCGCTGGGCGATGCCTTCGATACCCTGATAGGTCTGACGCAGGCCGCTCACCAGCTGTTGACCGCGCATCCGGCCATTGAAGTGCTGCACGCGCCTGAGCTGACTACTCAGATTTTCCGCTACGTTCCCGGCAAACATGCCAGCGACGCGCAGATCGATGAGATCAACGCCGCTATCCGTAAAGCGCTCTTCCGCTCCGGTAATGCGGTGATCGCCGGAACCAAAGTCGATGGACGTCAGTATCTGAAGTTTACCCTGTTAAATCCCACCACCACCATTGCCGACATCGAAGATGTGTTGAGCCTGATTGCGCATTATGGCCGCGAACAGGTTCGTGCCTCAGCGTTGAGCGCGGCGAATCAGGGAGCAATCTGAAATGAATAATCCTGTTTACGATTTTATTGGCATCGGCATTGGCCCTTTCAACCTGAGTCTGGCCTGTCTGAGTGAGCCGGTTGAGGGACTGAACGGTATTTTCCTGGATGAGAATCCGGGCTTTGACTGGCACACCGGCATGATGCTGGAAAGTGCTCATTTGCAGACGCCGTTTATGGCCGACCTGGTGACACTTGCCGATCCCACCAGTCCTTACAGCCTGCTTAACTACATGAAGGAAAAAGGAAAACTATACTCTTTTTATATCCGTGAAGATTTCTTCCTGATGCGCAAAGAGTATAACCAGTACTGTCAGTGGGCCAGCTCGCGCCTGTCCAACCTGCGGTGGAACAGCCATGTCGAGTATGTCAGCTACGATGAAGCAGCCGGGATCTATCAGCTTCAGGTGACCGATACCCGAAGCGGCGAGAAGCAGCACTATCAGGCGCGTCATCTGGTGCTCGGCACCGGACCAAAAGCCTGGATGCCGTCGTGCAGCCAGCCGCACCGTCAGCGCCTGACACACTCCAGCCATTATCTGGCCAACAAAGCGGAACTGCAGCAGAAGCGTTCGATTACGGTACTGGGCAGCGGCCAGAGCGCGGCGGAAATCTACTACGATCTGCTGACCGATATCGATCGCTTTGGCTATCAGCTCAACTGGATCACCCGCGCGCCGCGTTTCTATCCGCTGGAGTACACCAAGCTGACGCTGGAGATGACCTCGCCGGAGTGGGTGGACTATTTCCACGCCCTGCCCGCCAGCACCCGCGACGAACTGAATGCCCGCCATAAGAATCTCTACAAGGGGATTAACAGCAGCTTAATCAACGATATTTACGACCTGATGTATGTCAAACAGCTCGACGGGGATCTCAACGTCAACCTCTTTACCCATTCGGCGCTGACCGCGATGCGCTGGTTGCCCCAGGGCGAGTTCGAGCTGACGCTGCATCAGGAGGAGCAGGATTGCACCTTCACCCGTCGCACCGAGGGACTGGTGATGGCAACCGGCTATCACTACCAGCCACCGATGTTTTTAGAGGGCATCCACGCCCGTCTGCGCTGGGATGACAAAGGCCGCTATGACGTGCAGCGCAACTACAGCATCGACCATCACAATCAGATCTTCGTGCAGAACGCCGAGCTGCATACACACGGTTTTGTCACGCCTGATCTTGGTATGGCCTGCTACCGCAACTCGGTGCTGTTGCGTGAACTGACCGGACGCGAGGTTTATCCCATCGAGCGTCAGATCGCCTTCCAGACCTTCCCGGCTAAATCGGAGCACTGAGATGAGTTCACCCATACTGTTCAGGGCCGATCGTCCCGCAGGCCGTTTTACCCTGAGACCGATGCTTGAGAGCGATGCGTCGCGCATCCACAGCTGGGTCACCCGCGATTACGCCCGCTTCTGGGGCATGCAGCAGCAGAGCCTGGATCAGGTCGCGGCGTTTTATCAGACGCTGACCGCATCTGATCCCCATGCCGCGCTGATTGGATGTTGCAATGACGAGCCCGTCTGCCTGATTGAGTGCTATCGCGCCTGCGACGACGAGGTGGGCAAATTTTATCCGGCCGCGCCTGATGATTACGGCATGCACATTCTGATTGCCCCGGCCAGCCAGCCGATCAAAGCCTTTAGCTGGCAGGTCTTCACGCTGGTGATGGACTACATGTTCAGCCGCCCCGAGGTGCAGCGTGTGGTGGTAGAGCCGGACGAGCGCAACGAAAAGATTCACGTGCTGAATAAACGCGCCGGATTCCGCTACCAGCACACCATCGACATGGGCCATAAAACCGCCTGGCTGGCCTTTTGCCAGCGGGAAGATTATCAACACGCGTTACAGCAGGAGTCGCAGACTATGAACACCCCCTCTTCACTGACCGACGGCACGCATCTGACGGGCGACAACTGGACGCAGGCAAACCGCATGCTGATCCGCAAAGCGATTGCCGAATTCGCGCATGAAAAAATCATTACCCCGCAGGCATCCGGTAACGGAACTTATGAGCTGGCGGTGCCGGGCGGTGAAGCGACATACCATTTCCGGGCGGCGCGGCTGGCGCTGGATCACTGGGAGATCGACGCCGGCTCACTGCGCAAGCAGGAGAACGGACATGAGCTGCCGCTGGATGCGCTGAAGTTTATCGTCGAGTTCAACGGAGAGATTGGGATTCCGCAGGCACTGCTGGCGACCTATATGGAGGAGATCAGTAGCACCCTGTGCAGCAGCGTCTATAAGATGCAGAAGAATAATCCTGACAGCCAGGCGCTGGTCGCAGCCGATTTCCAGACGGTGGAAGCAGCGATGACCGAAGGCCATCCCTGCTTTGTTGCCAATAATGGGCGCATCGGTTTCGATGCGCAGGATTATCTGGCCTATGCGCCGGAAGCCGCCGCGCCCGTTCACCTTATCTGGGTCGCGGTTCACCGCCGCAACGCGCATTTCTCCAGCCTCAGCGAGCTGAGCTATGAACAGCTGATGCGTGACGAGCTGGGCGACACCACCGTGGAACAGTTCAATACGAAGCTGGTGAATAAAGGGCTGGCGATTGAAGACTATATCCTGATGCCGGTGCATCCATGGCAGTGGCAGAACAAACTGCTGACCGTGTTTGCGGCGGACATCGCTAATCACGATATTGTTTTTCTCGGTAGCGGCGACGATGCTTATCAGGCGCAGCAGTCTATCCGCACCTTCTTTAATCGCAGCCAGCCCGGGAAGCGCTATGTGAAAACCGCGCTGTCAGTGCTGAACATGGGCTTTATGCGCGGTCTGTCACCCTATTATATGGCGACAACACCCGCGATAAACGGCTGGCTGGAAGAGCTGGTAGCGAACGATGAGTGGCTGCAACGCTGTGATTTCCGCATCCTGCGCGAAGTCGCGGCGGTCGGCTATCACAACCGCTATTATGAGCAGGCGATCAAAGGTGACTCCGCCTATAAAAAGATGTTCGCTGCACTGTGGCGCGATAATCCTGCCGCCAGCCTGCAACCCGGTCAGCGTCTGATGACCATGGCCTCTTTCCTGCATGTCGATCACCACCAACAGGCTCTGCTGCCCGCGCTGATAGCGGACTCCGGTTTGCCTGCGAAGCAGTGGATTGATCGCTATCTGACCTGCTATCTCAGCCCGCTGCTGCACTGCTTCTATCAGCATGACCTGGTATTTATGCCGCATGGTGAAAACCTGATCATGCTGCTGGAGAACAACGTGCCGGTCAGTGCTTACATGAAGGATATCGGCGAAGAGATCGCCGTGATGAACCCGGATGTGGTGCTGCCGGAGGGCGTGCAGCGCCTGGCGGTGGATGTGCCGGAGAACCTCAAATTACTGTCGATCTTCACCGATGTGTTTGACTGCATCTTCCGCTTTATCAGCGCGATCCTGCATCAGTCAGGAACGCTGCCCGAGGAAGCATTCTGGCAGGTGGTGGCGCAGTGCGTGAAGGATTACCAGCAGGCGCACCCGGAGCATGCCATTAAGTTTGCGCGCTATGACATGTTCGCGCCTGAGTTTACCCGCTCCTGTCTGAACCGCCTGCAGCTGGCGAATAATCAGCAGATGATCAACCTCGCCGATCCTGCGGAGAACCTCAAGTTCGCCGGCACGCTGGTCAACCCGATAGCGCGCTGGCGCTAAACGTTACACTGTCACTCCGATACTATGCGGTCACCCTGGTGGCCGCTTTTTAATGGTTTTATTGCAGGTATTCGTTATGGCTTCTTTTCTACCGGTGGCACAACTGACCCGCCGCCATCTGATTTTTCCGCTGTCGCTGGTGTTGTTTGAATTCGCCACCTATATCGCCCACGACATGATCCAGCCCGGCATGCTGCTGGTGACGCAGGAATTTAAGGTCGGTCCAGAGTGGGTTTCTACCTCGCTGACCGCCTATCTGGCCGGCGGCATACTGCTGCAATGGCTACTTGGCCCGCTCTCGGACCGTATCGGGCGGCGTCCGGTGCTGCTCAGCGGCGTAGCCTTTTTTATGCTCTCGTGTGTGGCGACGCACTGGGTGCAAAGCATTGAGCAGTTCGTCCTGCTGCGTTTTCTGCAGGGCATCAGCCTCTGCTTTATCGGTGCGGTAGGTTACGCGGCGGTGCAGGAAGCCTTTACGGAGTCGCTCAGCATCAAAATGATGGCGCTGATGGCCAACGTCGCCCTGCTGGCCCCACTGGCCGGTCCGCTAGCGGGCGCGGCTTTTCTTACCGTAGGAGAATGGCGCACCCTGTTCTGGCTGATTGGCGCTGTCGCGGCGCTGTCACTGGCCGGGTTGTGGTATGCGATGCCTGAAACGGCGGGTGACCGGCAGAAACCGCTGTCGCTACGATCGATTATCAACGGTTATGCGGCATTGCTGAAAGATCGTCAGGTGATGCGCGGTTCGCTGGCCATCGGACTGGTCACTGTGCCCTGCATCGCCTGGGTCGCGCTGTCGCCCGTGATTTTGATCCACGGCGCGCAGCTCAGCCGCATCGACTATGCCCTGCTTCAGCTGCCCGTTTTTGCCGCCATGATTGCAGGTAACCTGACGCTGGGGCGCTTATCCAGCCGTCTGCCGATTGAACAGCCAATAAGACTCGGTGCCTGGCCGGTGGTCTGCGGGCTGGCAATCGCGGTGACCGCCACCGTGCTGAACGCGCAAAGCTATCTGTGGCTCACTGCCGGAATGAGTCTCTACGGTTTCGGTACCGGGCTGGTTAACGCCGGACTTTATCGCATGACGCTGTTTTCCAGCAGTGGCGGGAAAGGCAGCGTGGCGGCGATGCTTGGGATGGTGAGTATTCTGATCATTGCGCTGGGCATTGAAGCCGCCAAAACCGCATATTTCAGCTTTGGCACCGGTGGCTTCAGTCTGGTGAACCTGATTTGCGGTCTGCTTTGGCTGGGTCTGGTCAGCGCTTTTCTACGAGCAGGCCAGCGGAAATTATGTGCGGAATAGCAGTTCCTGATTAACCCGCTGTGTACCTGGATAAAATATAACCCGGCAGGATGGCAGATATTTATTTGCCATCCTTCAACTGAAATTAACAGATTAAATCCCGCCCCATCCCGCATTTATTTTTTTCAGATAAGCTTTGACCAAATCGTTACTTTATCTGCGTGTTGCGTCATTCGATGATGATTCCGCCTGCTGAGGCAATTGATAACAAAGGAATTCACCATGAAGACGTTATTTCCCCTTAAACCACGCGCACAAACGCTGATTTTTACCTTACTTGCCGGGACTCTGAACTTTAACGCGGTGGCCGCACCGGTCAAAGGCGGCACGCTGATTTATCTTGAACAGCAGGCACATACCAACCTCTACCCACCTGCCGGTGGCTTTTACCCAAATGGCGGCATTCTCAATCAGATCACTGATAAATTAACCTGGCAGAATCCCGAAACGCTGCAGGTTGAACCCTGGATTGCGGAAAGCTGGACCACCAACGCGGATAAAACCGAATACACCTTTACATTACGGCCGGGCGTGACCTTTTCCGATGGAACACCATTAGATGCGAATGCGGTGGCGAAAAACTTTGATACCTATGGCCTGGGAAATAAAGCGTTGCGCCTGCCGGTATCGGAAGTCATTAATAACTATGCACGCAGTGAAGTGATCGATCCGCTAACCGTGAAATTTTATTTTAAAAAGCCCTCACCCGGATTTTTGCAGGGCACCGCCACCATTGGTTCTGGCCTGGTATCGCTGAGTACCCTGGCGCGCAGTTTCGATCAGCTGGGCGATGCGCGTCACATTATCGGCTCCGGGCCATTTGTGGTCAGTGATGAGAAGCTCGGTCGGGAAGTGGATCTGGTGGCGCGTAAAGAGTATCACTGGGGACCGAAAAACGTTCAGCAGCAAGGTCCGGCCAATCTCGATGCGATAAAAGTCATCGTGACGCCGGAAGACAGCGTGCGCATCGGTGCACTGCTGGCGGGCCAGGCAGGCCTGATCCGTCAGGTGCAGGCATACGATGAAAAGCAGGCTAAAGATCAAAAATTCCCGGTTTATGCCGCGCCGACCCGAGGTGTAAACGACAGCCTCAGCTTCCGGCCGGATAATCCGCTGGTCAGCGATATCCGGGTGCGTCAGGCACTGCTGCACGCCACCAATACGAAACAGGTCGTTGAGACCCTCTTCTCGCCAAACTATCCGCAGGCAACCTCCGTCGTGGCGACCACCGCCGCGGGTTACATCAATCTGGCTGACAAACTCACTTTTGATCTGGCAAAAGCGAAGGAATTACTGGACCAGGCGGGCTGGAAACCGGGCGCAGATGGCATCCGCGAAAAGGCGGGCCAGCGACTGGCGTTAACCGTCTATGAATCGCTACCGCAGCCGCAAAACGAAGAGGTACTACAACTGGTGGCGCAGCAGTGGCGCCAGGCGGGCGTCGCGCTTACCGTCAAAGCAGGCGATGCGGGCAGTAAAACGCTGGATAACCTCGATCCCCTTAAGACCCCGCTTAACGTTACCGAAGTCGGCCGCGCCGATCCCGACGTGATTAAAAGCAGCTTCTACCCTGCCAACCGCGACAACCTGCTGCAGAAAGGCGGCTCCAGCGACAAAGTAAAAAACTTCCGCGATGACAAACTGAACCAGCTGCTGGTCGCGATTTCCGCTGAAGTTGACCCGGCAAAACGGTTACAGCTAACCGGTGACGTTCAGCGTTATCTGCTGGACCAGGCCTATGTGATTCCGATCTTCGAAGAGCCGCAGGTCTATGCCGGTGCGCCCTGGCTGAAAGGGGTCAGTTTTGAAGCGGTGGGCCGTCCGGCGCTCTATGGCGCCTGGCTGGAAAAACAGTAACCGGAGGTGAGGATGCGTCATTATCTGCTGCAACGCGCTGGCCTGGGTGTACTGGTGCTGTGGGCCGCCTTTACCCTGTCGTTTGTGCTGCTGCAGGTGCTGCCAGGCGATGCGGTCCTGATCAAGTTTCAGAATCCGGATCTCGGCCTGAGTCCACAGCAGATTGCTGAAATGCGTCAGGCTTATGGCGCGGACAGCCCGCTGTGGCAGCAATATCTGCACTCGCTGGCGGCGATGCTGCACGGCGACTTCGGCTATTCGGTGCAGGCTGGCGTGCCGGTCAGTGAACTGCTGACCAGCAATCTGCCCGGCACGCTGCGACTGGCCCTGTGCGGTTTTTTGCTGGCGACACTGCTGTCACTTGTGCTGGCGACACTGTCGCGGCTGCCTGTTCTGCGCAGTCTGCGCAATCTGCTGCAGTCACTGCCCGCGCTATTTATCTCAGTGCCGACCTTCTGGCTCGGCATAGCCCTGATTCAGCTCTTCTCGTTCCAGCTGCGCTGGATCCCGGTGATCAATCCCTCACCGTGGCAGGGACTGATTCTGCCCATCATCACGGTCGCCGTTCCGATCTCTGCGCCACTGGCACAGATTCTGCTGCGCAGCATCGATGAGGTTTCAACCCGGCCTTTTGTGGCGGTGGCGCGCGCCAAAGGGGCCAGCGAGCACTATGTGCTGTGGCGGCACATCCTGCGCAATGCCATTCAGCCGGTGCTCACCGTGGCGGGCCTGCTGCTGGGAGAACTGATTGCCGGTGCGCTGATTACCGAAACGGTGTTTGGCCTGGGCGGTCTGGGACAACTGACGCAGCAGGCGGTGAACAATCAGGATGTGGCCGTGTTGCAGGCGGTGGTGATGATCTCCGCGCTGGGTTTTGTGGTGATCAACCTGCTGGTGGATCTTCTGATGCCGCTGTTTGACCCGCGCTTACAGCTGTTACGAGGTGCAACATGAGTCTGGTTGATTACGCAGCCGCGCGGCACCCCGCGGCGGCAAAGAGACGCATTATACCGTTCTCGCCGGGCCTGTGGCTCGCCGTTTTAGTCATGCTGCTGGCCGTACTGGCAGCCCTGTTCCCGGCCCTCTTTACACAGGCCAGCCCGATAGAAGGGATCGCGGGTGCACAGCGACTCGCTCCGCAGGCCGGGCACTGGCTCGGCACCGATCAGCTCGGCCGCGATCTCTTTGCCCGCATCGTATACGGTGCGTCACATTCGCTCTCCGCCGCCGTCATGGCGGTGACGATTGGACTGCTGGCAGGTACCGCGCTGGGTCTGGTGGCAGGGGCAATCGGCGGCAAAACGGAATCAACGGTCATGCGCGCCGTGGATGTCCTGCTGGCGATTCCGGCGCTGCTGCTCTCGCTGAGCATGCTGATTTTACTCGGCTTTGGCACCCTGAATGCCGCGTTAGCGGTGGGCATCGCCTCCATCGCCAGCTTCGCCCGGCTGGCACGCGCCGAAGTGGTGCGCATCCGTCACAGTGAGTATGTCGAAGCAGCTTACGGCAGCGGCGGCCGCTTTTTCAGCGTGCTGTGGCGTCACATTCTGCCTAATGCGCTGACGCCGGTGATCGCCTATGCCGCTCTGCAATTTGGTCAGTCGATCCTGGCGCTGTCGACTCTGAGCTTCCTCGGCTACGGCACCCCGCCGCCCGTGCCGGAATGGGGTCTGTTAATCGCTGAAGGGCGTAATTATCTGGCTACCGCCTGGTGGCTGACCACTTTTCCTGGTGTGGTGGTGGTCGCTGTGGTACTCGCAGCCAACCGCATCAGCCAGCAACTTTCAGGAGGACGCCGATGAGCGCTCAGCCGTTACTCGCGGTCAACAATCTGACGCTTAGCTATCGCAGCGGCAACCGTTGGCAGCCGGTGGTACATAACGTCAGCTTCGAGTTGCAGGCCGGTGAGATGCTGGCGCTGGTCGGGGAGTCTGGCTCCGGTAAAACCACCACCGCACAGGCGATAATGGGTCTGATGGCGGAAAATGGCCGCCGCGAAGAGGGCGACATCCTGCTGAATGGCGTGGATATCGGTCAGTGGTCGCAAAAGCGTTTCGATACGCTGCGCGGTACGCGCATCAGTCTGGTGCCGCAGGATCCCGGTAATTCCCTGAATCCGGTGAAAACGGTCGGCGAACAGGTGGAAGAGATCCTGCGACTGCACCTGAGATTACCGTCAGTGCAGCGTCAGAAGCGGGTGATTGACCTGCTGACTCGCGTCGGCCTCAGCCATCCTGAACAGCGCGTTAAGCAATATCCGCATCAGCTGTCGGGCGGCATGAAGCAGCGGGTGCTGATCGCCATTGCCCTCGCCCTGCAACCAGAGATAATCATTGCGGATGAGCCGACCAGCGCGCTGGATGTCACGGTGCAAATGCGCATTCTTGATCTGCTGGACAACCTGCGGCATGAATCCCGTACCGCCGTGCTGTTCGTCACCCACGACCTGGCGCTGGCGGCACAGCGCGCAGACCGTATTATCGTATTTCGTCACGGCGAGATTCAGGAATCGGGCCGCACTGCGCAGCTGATCAGCGCCCCGTCGCACCCCTACACCCGCCAGTTACTAAATGATGCGGCTCCACAGCGACCCGCCAGAGCTCAATCTGCGGCCTCCCGTTTTTCTTCGCCCGCCATCCGGGCAACCGGCGTGATGAAAAGCTTCCCGCTAGGCAAACTGCAGCGTCTGCAGGCGCTGAACCAGGTCAGCTTTCAGGTGGCGCGCGGCACCACGCATGCACTGGTAGGCGAATCCGGCTCTGGCAAAACCACGCTGGCGCGCATCGTTATGGGTTTTGAAACCGCCGACAGCGGCGAGGTAACGCTGGATGGCATCGTGGTTAACGGATTACGTGGCGAGGCGCTGCGACAGCTGCGGCGGAAGATTCAGTTTGTCTATCAGAATCCGTTTGCCTCACTCGATCCGCGTCAGACGCTGTATACGATCATCGAAGAGCCACTGCATAATTTTGAGCGGCTGAGCCGCAGTCAGCGCCGTGAGCGCGTAGAAGCGATCACCACGCGGGTGGCGCTGCCGCTCTCCCTTCTGTCACGTCAGCCTCACGAACTTTCCGGCGGTCAGCGGCAGCGTGTGGCTCTTGCGCGGGCGCTGATCTGCAAGCCGGAGATTCTGGTGCTGGATGAAGCAACTTCGGCGCTGGATGTCACGGTGCAGGCGCAAATCCTCGACCTGTTACAGCAACTCCAGGCTGAACTGGGTCTGACCTATCTGTTTATCACGCACGACCTGGCGACGGTGCGGCAAATTGCCGACAGCGTTACGGTATTAAAAGCGGGCGAAGTCGCAGAACAAGGTGACGTTGTCACCATTTTCAGCGCGCCCCAGCACCCTTATACGCGGGAATTAATTGCTGCCATTCCTCCGCTCATTCCCTTAACCCACAAGGAGTCAGCATGAGCCGACGTCTCGGATTCTTTACCCGGCTGCTGGATAAGGTCCCGGCGCAACAGCGCTATCAGCTGGCTACCGAACAGATCCAGCATGCCGAACGCTGCGGATTTGATAATGCGTGGATTGCCCAGCACCACTTTCATCAGGATGAGGGGGGTCTGCCGTCACCGCTGGTCTTCCTGGCGCATGTTGCCGCGCAAACCCGCACTATCCGGCTCGGCACCGCCATCATCACCCTGCCGATGGAGAATGCGTTGCGGGTGGCTGAAGATGCCGCCGTACTGGATTTGCTGGCAGATGGGCGGCTGGAGATCGGGCTGGGATCAGGTGGCACGCCGGATTCATTTTTGCCGTTTGGTCTGACCTTTGCCGAGCGCGGTGCCACTTTTGCCGACCATCTTCATACGCTGCTCAGCGCCTGGCGCGGTGATTCACTGGGGCATCCTGATAATCATCTCTATCCCGCCGCGCCGCAACTTGCCGGACGGGTGTGGATTGCCACCTTCTCCACAGAGGGTGCGACCCGTGCCGCACAGGGCGGACATGGTCTGATGTTGTCGCGCACCCAGCCGCGCCCGGCGGGTCAGCCTGAGCTGCCGCTGGATGCGTTACAGAATCCGCTGATCGATGCCTATCTTGCGGCACTCCCTGCCGGAATCGCGCCGCGTATTCTCGCTTCCCGTACCGCGTTCGTGGCCGATTCTGACCGCTATGCCCGTCAGGTGGCTGAACCGGGAATTCGTCAGCAGGCTGCGCAGTACCGTGGCGAATTACGCGGTGAACGCTTTGATGACCTGCTTGCACAGTTTGATGCGCATGTTGGCGGCATCGATCAGGTTCAGCACTCGCTGGCACAGGACAGCGCCCTGGCGCGCGTCACCGATATCTCGTTCCAGGTGCATTCGGTTGAACCTTCGCCTGCCGACACGCTGCGCTCGATTGAACTGATTGCCCAACATCTTGCGCCCGCGCTTCGTGTCGCTGGCGAATCTCACAGGAGAATTTCATGAATCAACCTGACGATTTGATCGCCACACTGGCGGATATCGATCCCGATTCCGAACTGGCCCGTGCGCGCCAGACACGTCATGCCGCCACGCAACACGCTCAGGGTAGCTACACCGTGTTGTTTAGCCAGGGTGATGAGGATTTTCCGCTGGCGGAGCGCCGTCTGCTGGCCGCACAGGTTGCTGGCTGGCATGGACAACCCGGGCTTCAGGCGCACTACCAGCCACAAGAGAGTCTGGCCGGGAGTGGTCGGATCAACGCGGCACAGACATTTGCCCATCGCCTGACTTTTGAGCCGGTTGCCGCTGCCCCCGCGCATCTGGAGGCTTTGAAACTGGCCGGCTGGAGCCTGCGCGGCATTGTCACACTGGCACAGCTGGTGGCATTTGTCAGTTTTCAGAGCAGGTTGCTGGCGGGTCTGCGCAGCTTACAGGGCGATGAGGTGTCGGGTGAGATTGCCCCAGTAGTCGCTGGTCACTGGCATGAGGTATTACATACCGCCAGCGGCAAAACGGCCCTGACCGCGTTTACGCAACAGGAACTCGGCTGGGAGCCCTGGCTACCGGCAAAACCGCTGACGGAATTCAGCGAGGAAGAGCAGGCGACACTGGCAAAATTTGGCCACATCGACTCCGACTATTTTCGTCTGCTGGCGCGCAATCTGCCGTTGCTGGAGCAGCGTACCCTGACCGATAAAGGCATTTTTTATACCGCAGGCGGTTTGCCACGTGCCGAGCGCGAACTGGCTGCCACCGTGGTGAGTAAGGTCAACGGCTGCATCTACTGCGCCTCAGTCCATGCGCGTAAAGCCAGCCAGCTCTCAAAACAGGATGACGCGATACAGAAGCTGCTAAACGTCTCCCCCGGCGCAGTGTTATCTCACGGACACGCCGCCCGCTGGCAGGCGATCATCGCCTACTCAGCAGCGCTGTCGTTGACCCCAGCACAGCCGACACAGTCGCAGCTCTCTGCACTGCGCGAACAGGGTCTGGATACACTCGCTCTGCTCGATCTAATTCAATCAACCGCCTTTTTTGCCTGGGCTAATCGCCTGATGCTGACGCTGGGCGAACCTTTTCTGCCGGAATAACAGGGATAACCATGACTTTGACTTTAACCGACCAATTGGTGCAGTGGCGTCGCGAACTGCACCAGCATCCGGAACTTTCGAATCATGAATTTGCCACCACGGAACGGATTACCCACTGGCTGGAGCAGGCTGGAATCCGCCTGTTGCCGCTGGGGCTGAAAACCGGCGTTGTGGCAGAAATCGGTCATGGCGAACCCCTGATCGCCCTGCGCGCGGATATTGATGCGTTACCGATTGAAGAAACCACTGAACGCCCATGGCGATCACAGCAGCCGGGCGTGATGCATGCCTGTGGTCACGACGTTCACAGCGCGGTGATGCTCGGCGTAGCGTTGCAACTGAAACAACAGGAAGACACGCTGTCAGGCCGGGTGCGGATTCTGTTTCAGCCCGCTGAAGAGACTTTTAATGGTGCACGTCAGCTGATTGATGCCGGTGCGCTGGAAGGCGTTCAGGCGATATTCGGCCTGCACAACGCACCCGACCTGCCGCTGGGCACACTGCGCAGCCGGGCGGGCGCGTTTTATGCCAACGTCGACCGCTTTGTGATCCGCATTGAGGGCAAAGGCGCGCATGCCGCACGACCGCAGGAGGGGATCGATTCGATTGTGATTGCCAGCCATATCGTAACGGCACTGCAGACTCTGCCGAGCCGGATGTTCAGCTCGCTGGAAACGGTAGTGCTGAGCGTGACACGCTTTACCGCCGGTAATACCTGGAACGTGCTGCCGCAAAGCGTGGAGCTGGAGGGCACGGTACGCACCCACAACGGTGAGATTCGGGCGCAGATCCCGCACCGCATGCGATCCGTGATTCAGGGTATTGCCGCCGGGTTTGGCGCGACCGCCGAACTGGAGTGGACTGAAGGACCACCGGCCCTCATTAACACGCCAGTCTGGGTGGATGTTGCTCTGGACGTTGCCCAGCAGAGTGGTTATCTCGCGGAGCAAGCTGAGTCGCCGCAGATGGGCGGAGAAGATTTTGCCTTCTATCTGCAACAGGTGCCGGGGGCGTTTGTCAGCATCGGCAGTGCCAGCGAATTTGGTCTGCATCACGCCGCCTTCGATCCGAATGAAGCCCTGATCGGCCCGGCGGTGGCGTACTTCACCCAGCTGGTGCCGCGCGCGTTGCAGATTGTGGCGGCGCAATGACGAAAAAGAGGAATGCTGATATGTCTGTTCCGGTTCCGCAACCGATTCTGGATCACGCAGTCATCAACGTGGCTGACCAGCTCGACAGCGCCAGCGCCCGTTTCCGGCGGCTGGGCTTTCAGCTCACAGCGCGCGGCCATCACTCGCTGGGTTCGAGTAACCATCTGGCGATTTTCGGTGAAAATTACCTGGAGTTGCTGGGCTATGAGACGGGCAAAGCCAGCCAGCGTGCCGATCTCTGGCAGTCACCACTGGGATTGAGCGGTCTGGTGTGGAAAAGCAGCGATGCAGAGAGTGAGTTTCAGCATCTGCAACGGCAGGATCTGGATGGCGATCCACCAGCGGCTTTTCATCGTCCGGTCACCCTGCCCGACGGTTCGGTGAGTGAAGCACACTTTCGAACCGTGCGGATTCGCCCTTCACTGGTCCCCAATGGCCGCAGCTTTTTTTGCCAGCATCTGACACCCGAAGCGGTATGGCAGCCTGCATGGCAGCATCACCCCAATGGCGTGCGTAATATCAGCGAGTTTGTGATTGTCGCGCAGGATCCAGCGCTTTCAGCCCTGGTCTATAGCCGCCTTTTTGGAGCCGCTAAGGTGCTGGCCTGTCCCGAAGGTGCCTTTATCCTGCGCGCCGGTGCCGCCACGGTACGGTTTGCTTCGGCAGACTATGCGCAGCGGCGGTTTGGACCGCTGCCGGAAGACTATGATGGCAGCGCCCGGATGGTCGCGCTGGGTTTTGAGACGGCGGATCTCGCCCTGGTGAAACGCGCACTGGTGACCGGAGAAATCGCATTTCAGGAGCAGCCTGAGGCGATTGTAGTGGAGTCGGCAGAAGGTTTTAACCTGGCGCTGCGTTTTACCTGAGTGCAGGCCTGGAATGTTGTGAAAAACGCCTCGGGTGAGGCGTTATTTTTATAAATCGGACGGATAAAACATATAAAACCAGTCGAATCTAACCAGCCTATAGAAGCCCTCTTAAATCAAAAGAACAACGATGGCGACAGGCCAAACCGTGCGCATAATGCCCGGATGTGCGACACAGTTAACTGGCGTTCGCCGCTAAGGATTCGGCTGACCAGCGATTTTTTGCCAATTTCATTTTCAAAGTCGCTCAGGCTAAGATTGTGTTGTTCAATAAGCACGCGCAGAATGCCGGGGCCAGTATTGATTTCACTCTGACGGGCATTAAATTCTGCCAGCTCCGGATCTTTATCTTCATAGTGAGCAATGCGTGCGCAAAGCAGATCAACCAGCGGATTATCCGGCTCATGTTCAATAAGGTATTCGACCAGTTCCATTGCCTCTTCATAATCCTGCCGCTGACTGCTGCCAGCCAGCAACGGCACCGCTTCAGCTAGCGCATTTGACAGCCTGATTGCTTCAGTATTCATTCGGTAACCTCCCGATATTTCTTCACAAGCTTGTCATATTCAGCGTGAGTGCAAATATGTTTGATGAAGATTTTTTTACGCTCAAAATCCGCAAAGAACATTACGCGTAACTGGTTGCCACTTACGTCAACGATCCACCATTTAGCGCGATACTTCATACGATCAAGGCTTACATAAAGCGCTTTAAGATCGTCAGGACCCTTGAAATCACCTTGCCTGAGATGGCGATAAAGTAGATCCAGTGCTGCCGCTGCATTAGGATATTTTCTGGCCGCCTCGTCAAACGGCACTCGGGAAATAACATGCATTCCATTGGCTCCTGACTGTTTCCATTATGGAAACCATCTTCTCAAAATGTCTGCGAGTTGACAAGTTGGAAACTCAATAAATCTTCTTATTTATGAATGCCCGGTGCGCCATTGCCTGATGCAAAAAATCCGACTAAAGCTTAAACAGCACAATCGTTCATAGAAGGCTTGCGAGGGGAATCACCGAAATGAACAGGCAACGTTGCACTTTGGTGTCAGAAAATGATCCTGCCGAGCCAGTGAGGTCTTCTTCAGGACGACTTCTGTTGATAGCGGTGATATAAATATTTTGGCGGATACTCAAATAAAAAAACGCCTCAACTGAGGCGTTTTTCACAGGCTTTACAACGACACAAATCAGAAGGTGTAACTGGCGGTCACTGAGAAATTACGAGGTTCGCCGTAGACCACAGAGCTGGCCACATTGGTGTCATACTCTTTGTCGAACAGGTTATTGAGATTGCCCTGTAGCGACAGATTTTTGTTCACCTGATAGCGGGCGAAGAGATCAACCAGCGCATAGCTGCCCTGACGGGCGCGCCAGGTGCCATTGCCTTCCGGGCCGCCGACGTCGTTCCAGACGTGGGTCTGCCAGTTCACGCCGCCACCCAGTGTCAGTTGCTGCAGCGTCGGCAGGCGATAGCTACTGAACAGGTTAAAGCTGGTCTGCGGCAGTTGAGGGTTAAAGGTGCTGCCATCGCGGTTTTCCGCAATATAGCGCGTGCCGCCAAAGGTCATCTGCCAGTTGTCGGTTAATGCGCCGTTGATTTCAAACTCCACGCCCCGACTCACCACGCCTTTCCGGCCAATGTAGGCAACATCACCTGAACCCTGAATCGTCTGCGTGGTGGCTTCACCTACATTATCCAGCTCGGTGCGGAACACTGAAATCGAGGTGGTTAAGCGACTGTCCATCCAGTCCGATTTCAGTCCTGCTTCGTAATTTTTGCCGATGACCGGCGACAGGTAAGCGCCACTGACTTCGCGATAATCCTGTGGCTGGAACACCGAGGTATAGCTGGCGTAAGCCGACCAGTTTTCGGCGAAGTCATAAATCAGCCCGCCATAGGGGGTGATATTATTTTCTTCCGCTTCGCCACTTAAGGTTTCGCGGTTCCAGTTGGTATAACGGGCGCCGAGAATCAGGTGCAGCGGATCGGCGAGTGACAAGCGAGTCGCCATGTAGGTCGATTTTTGACGGACCAGCTGGGTATCGCTGGCAGGCAGACGCGGCGTCCAGGCGGATTCAGGATACTGGCCATTAAAGTCGTTATAGTTACCCAGCGACGCTGAAGAGATGTTCTCAAAGGTGCTGAAGTACTTATTATCCTGACGGGTGTAATTGACGCCCACCATCAGCTCATGCTGACGCCCCAGCAGTTCGTATGGGCCGCTGGCGAAAGCATCCACCGCATCCACTTTGCGTTTGCCGGTGTTATAACCGGTTCCGCCCACCACCGGATAATCGGCATAGGAAGAGACACCCGCGCCGGTATTACGATCGAAATAACCATCCAGATAAATCTGCTTACTGTCCAGACGCATCTCGTTGTGCGCGCCGTTCAGCGTGATATTCCAGCCGTTGTCGAAGTCCTGCTTCAGATTCACAAAGAGTTTACGGTTCTCTTTATCGTTATAAGCCCAGTCAGGTGCAGTGTTATAGCCGCGTCGGGTATGAATCTGTGTGCCGTCGGTGTACCAGCGCGGTGCGCCGCCCCACATGGTAGAGTCGGTATTGACCTGGCTGAACTCGTAGCCGACAGAGAGCGTGGCAGAGTCGGTCAGGTCAGCATCGACAACACCGTAGATGAACTGTTTTTTAGCGCCGTAACGCTCAATGAAGCTGTTGTTGTCCTGCCAGCCTGCGACCAGGCGTCCACGCACATTGCCGGACTCACTGAGAGGAGCAGAGAGATCGGCTACATAACGCTGTTTATTCCAGCTGCCGTAGCTGGCGGAGAGGGTACCGCCGAACTCTTTGCTGTCTGCATGTTTGCGAACCATATTGATGGCGGCTGACGGATTGCCAGGGCCGGTCAACAGGCCAGTCGCCCCACGTACCACTTCAACGCGCTCATACAGCGCCATATCGGTCTGTGCATCACCCAGATTCCAGCGCTGGGCAAAAGCGGTGGGAATACCATCGACCATGTAGTTGTCGATCATAAAACCGCGCGCATAGTAGTTGGTGCGGTCCATATCCCCACTGATGCCGCGGATGCCGGTGGTATTTGCCAGAACATCATTCAGTGACTGAAGTTGCTGATCAGCCATTCGCTGCTTGCTTACAATGCTGACTGACTGCGGCACATCACGCACGGTGCCCAGCATTTTCGTGCCCGCACGCGTAACCGGAACGCTGTAATCGGTTTCGGGTGACGTTGTCACGGAATTATCGGCTGAAGCCGTGACGGTCAGGGTCTGATCATCGCGGGTAGCAGGTGTCTGCGTCTCAGCGGCATAAGCAACGTTATGCATTAGCGATGAGGCGACGAAAGCAGCCAGTAAGGAGAAGCGGAACGGACTCTGGAGAGCAGACGTGCTCTTAACCCTGGGGTACTGAAGATCGAAAGCGTTCATTAATTCCTCAAATATCTTTATGTTTTTATGCTGCCACTGTCACGACCCTGCGTCCTGCGAGCATTGCTGCCCTGCTTAAGGTTTGAGGAATCAAAACCTTTCCGTGAGCGCCTTCGCGCGGGTGTGATTAACATTTAAAGCAAATGAGAAATATACGCATTGCGATTATCAATGCAAGATTTTGTTAATGAATAATGCGAAATTTTTCAGGGAAAGGAATGGCAGAAAGGAGGTTTCAGAAGGCGGTAACCAGAGAGAGGCTTTTTACGGTTCGGCATGCCAGCTAACTCAGAAAGGCTGGTCGTATTCGGTTCGCTTTTTATAATTATAAAATCCTGCAATGGCCGTTCATTGACCTGAAGTTTGCCTTCCTGATGCAACAATAACCGCCTTAATTCATTTTTTTCCTTATTTAACACCAGATATTGCAGGAATTAGCACATGCGCAAAACTCTACCTCTTAAAGCGCTGATGATGACGTCCGTATTCAGTCTGTTTTCAGCCCACTCTGCCACGCTTATTCAGAAGGTAAGTGCGGGCTGGGAACATTTCAGCAATAACGTTGCCACTACCTGGGAGCAGCCAGAAGGCATCGACTTTTATCTGCCCGCGATTACCTGGCATAACCGTGCCGCTTACGACCGGGAACACATCAATAAGTATAATGAAAGGCCGTGGGGCGCAGGCGGTGGTATCTCGCGCTACGATGAAAAAGGAAACTGGAATGGTCTCTACCTGATGGCGTTTAAGGACTCCTTTAATAAATGGGAACCCTTTGGTGGCTATGGCTGGGTGGCAACCTGGCGTCCGCTGGCCGATCAGAATTTTCACTGGGGCGCAGGTTACACAGCGGGTGTCACCGCACGGCATAACTGGGACTATATTCCGGTGCCAGCGCTTCTGCCGCTGGCCTCAATCGGCTATGGCGCTCTCGATTTCCAGATGACCTATATTCCCGGCACCCACAACAACGGGAACGTCTATTTTGCCTGGTTGCGTTACCACTTCTGACCGTTATTTAGCGTGACATCGTCATGATAGAGAGATCGTTCAGGGAAAGAGTCTCGCCATCATAACGATGTCGTAGCAGATGATAACTTTCGCAGTTAATAATCTGCTCGACTGCATCAGAGAAGGTGTTCATTGCGCTGCGCATCTGGCTCAGATAGTCATGCGTGTCATAAACCCGATCGATGCCTTCCAGCGCATGGTTCATGATTTTTCGGGCGACATCATTCGGCGTGTCGAGCGCAGAAAGTTTGGATCGGGCGGTTCGGCGCAGGTCGCGCGGTGTAAATGGCTCCAGCCCCAGCCCGCGCGGGGCGCGGATCATCCGGCGTAGTGCCTGATTCAGCGCGCCTTTTGACAGCGGCTGCTGGGGATCGCGGGGTGCGGGCACCAGCCAGGGGGAATCCGGTTCGGCGGCGCGCAGCAAGGCTTCGATGCACTGCTGCATCAGCGGCGAAATGGGCAACACATGTTCCCGCTGAGATTTATTGCGCGTGCCCTGCATCCACAATCCTAACTGCACATCGAATTCGGCTTTCTGCGCCTGCACAATCTCATCCGGCCGTCGGGCGCTGACCAGGCATAAACGCAGCGCCCATCGCGCCTGCTCCGACAAAGCCCAGTTATCCAGTCCGTGCCAGAAAACCCAGATTTCCGCATCGGTGAGTTGCCGACTACGCGGCGGTGTAGCGCGGCCCGCGACATCGCGTTTTTTCATTGAAGCGATGGGTGAATGATCGAGGTAGCCCTGCATCTCGGCCCAGGCGAGGAATTGTTTGGTCAGTGCAAATACCCGACGCGCCTCCTCTTTTTTACCCTCGGCGATCAGGATGTTGTAGAGCCGGTTGAGGCGTAACCGGTTCAGCGCTTTAAGTGGCTGCGATCCGATGTTGGGCAGCACATGTTTCAGCAGAGAGGAGATGGCGATCTCAGGACGCCGACGACTGATTAGCAACGACAGTTTTACCCAGACCTTCATGACCTGCTCAACCGTGCCTTCATCGCCAAAATTATCTAACTCACTAAGTGAAGCCGTTTTCACCTGCGCCAGCCAGACCATGACATGGCGGCCAACATGGGCTGAACGGTCGGTGGTCTGAGTCAGATCTAGCGTCACATCGATACCTGTTTTGTCACTACAAAGCGGGTCATTCTAACGACACTTTAGCTGTGACTCCAGACCTAATAAGTCTGGAGTCATAAAGCCGCATTTTGGCGGATTCTGACAGAGCTTTCGATGTCTGGATGCCGATCTATTAATGAAGATTTTATCGGGGAACAGCCCGGTGTTATTCCCGGGCTACGCTTGCTGACTATTTGAAATCGACCTGCATCAGTTCGGCAATCGTTGAGTCACGCGTAGTGACTACACAGCGATCCAGATAATCGGTGAAGCGAGAAGGCTTGTTCATGCCAAGCTGCAGCAATTTGGAATTATCAAAAACCACGTTCAGGTTCGAGAAATGACCGTAAAGGTTCATTGCACGTAGCATGATCCTTTCGTTGCAGGGTCCGAAAAGATCCTTAAAGGTTCTCCGGCTGTCTGAAAGCTGCTTATAGGACACCTTCTGATAATCAACGCCCAGCGCCCTGCTCCCGGATGCTTTAGCCATTGCCTCATCAATTTCAGCGAACGTCACGCTGCTCTGTGTGCCGGCAGAAATATGAATTACCTCATTGATCACATCTTCTGCATCAAGCAGCAGGACCAGCGCATCCGCGCAGTAATCAACCGGAACCACGTCAATGCGATCGGCGAGTTCGCAGGTGAATTTCCCTAATGCCAGGGCCATGCGGAATACCCAGAAAATACTGGCTGAAGGCAGACATCCCTGATCGGAATGACCCACTACGATCGATGGCCGGGCAATAACCAGTGGCAGACCGGGCAGTTTTTCGGTCATCAGCTTTTCAATCGAGGCCTTACTCCACGTGTATTCGACGACATGCTGATCCCGGCTGGAATCGAGTCCGCCCTCAGTGACCAGCGAACCGGGTTCCGGCGCGCATGACATTGCGGTACCAACGTGAATGAATTTCTTTAGTTCCGCGACGCGGCTCATGCGTTCAGCGAACTTGAATGTGCCTTCAACATTCACTTTCCAGATAGTGGGATTGTTACCAAAAGAGGCAACGGCAGCACAGTTAATGACGTGGGTAACGTCGTCAATACGTGAGTCACTAATAAAATTCTCAGTTAAAGCCAGATCACCCAGAATGATGTTTTCAGGTGCTATCGTGTTGATAATTGACTCATTTAAGCCAAAATTTTTCAGGTTTGCTTTAAGCCTGTTT
>Ga0308162_1000612_pt1 | contig 35287 bp, 30 predicted proteins | sample PhySR2_FD_201370 | JGI IMG/M metagenome (GOLD analysis project Ga0308162, IMG submission 201370) | Phyllosphere microbial communities from UC Gill Tract Community Farm, Albany, California, United States - DLSLS.R2 | ecosystem: Host-associated > Plants > Phyllosphere > Unclassified | place: USA... | reverse complement strand
GCGCATCGGCACGCCGCTGCGCCTGTACAGCGGCTACAGCGACAGCAAGCAGGACAACCCGCTGCTCTATTTTTGCCAGCACCGCTGGCGCGTCACGCCATCAGGTGAACTTCAGCAACTCGAATAGTCTTCTCTAAAACGGGCGTGTATAATGCCGCCCGCTTTCGACTGGAGTATCAACCGTTGTCCAACCCTGAACACAATCATGAATACTGGATGCGCCACGCGCTAACGCTGGCTCAACGTGCCTGGGATGAGGGCGAAGTGCCCGTGGGCGCGGTGCTGGTTCATCATAATCAGGTGATTGGCGAAGGGTGGAACCGCCCCATTGGCCGCCACGATCCTACCGCGCACGCCGAAATTATGGCGCTTCGTCAGGGCGGGTTGGTACTGCAAAACTATCGTCTGCTCGATACGACTCTGTACGTCACCCTTGAACCCTGCGTCATGTGTTCCGGCGCGATGGTGCACAGTCGTATCGGTACGCTGGTGTTTGGTGCGCGGGATGAAAAAACAGGCGCGGCCGGTTCGCTAATGGACGTGCTAGGCCATCCGGGGATGAACCACCAGGTGCAGACTATCGGTGGGGTACTTGCACCAGAGTGTTCGGGTCTGCTGAGTGACTTCTTTCGAATGCGCCGGCAGCAGAAAAAGCAACAAAAGGCAGAATTGAAGCAGGTGGACGATTAAGTTCGTCCGGTGCGACCACCGGGTAGCTCTGAGCCAGCTGTTTAGCTTCTGCCGCTTCTTTCTCTTTCTCCAGCAGATACCCCACCAGGCTTATCTGATACTTACGAATATTTTCCACGTAAGCGTAGGCTTCATGCCCGCGCGCATACCCGTAGGTCAGCTTGTTGTACCACGGTTTCTGGCTCAGCAGCGGCAGACGCTGTTTTACATCAGACCAGCTGTCCGGGTTACCTTTGGTTTTTGCCGTCAGCGCGCGCGCGTCCAGCATATGCGCATAACCCATGTTGTAGGCGGCCAGTGCAAACCAAATCCGCTCTTCTTCCGGCACGGTCTCCGGTACTTTGGCCATCATATCCTGTAAATACTGCGCGCCGCCGCTGATGCTTTGCTCCGCATCGGTACGGTCATTGACGCCCAGACTCAGCGCGGTATTTTTCGTCAGCATCATGAGACCACGCACGCCGGTCGGAGAGGTAGCCTGAGTATCCCAGTGGGATTCCTGATACGAAATCGCCGCCAGCAGCTTCCAGTCAATCTCCTGGGCGTATTTTTCGAACAACGGCTGCAGGTCCGGCAGGACGCTATCAACTGCGCGCAGGAAGCTGCGTGTGTCGACGTAATCGAAGTCATCACCATGGCCGAGGTATTTTTCTTCCAGGCGCGCCAGCGTGCCGTCTTCATTGATGGCGTTATAGAAATCGAGCATGGCCGCAGAGAGGGTCTGATCGTTATCCAGTTGGGTAAACCAGGTCACCGGCTGTTCATCAGTCACATCCAGCGCCACGGCGATTTCCGGGTGCACGCGCTGGAAAAGACTGATCGCAACCGAATCCGCAATGGTATAGGCCAGCTTTTTGTCTTTAACCTGATCGAGCAGTTCTGTCGTGCCCAGTTTTGGGTCAACCGTCCAGCTCAGGTCAGGATACTTTTTCTCTTTGAGCGCGCGCAGGTCGTCAATCACGACATGGCCGGGGGCAATCGTCAGCTGTTGCTCGTTAATGGTGGCGAGCGAGCGCGGGCGCACGCTTCCCACGCGGTAAACCAGCTGTTGGGAGACAGAGTAGTAGGTCGGGCCTGGCTGGTAGTTCTTGCTGCGCTCGCTGTTGTACACCAGCCCGGCTGCAAGGATATCGGCGTCGTCGTTATCCAGGTCATCGAACAATTGGCTGATGTTCTGACGCACGGTAATTTTGAGCTTAACACCCAGATAGTCGGCAAACTGCTGGGCCAGTTCATAATCCAGACCAATGGTTTTGCCGTTGATGTCGCCGTAAATCAGCGGAGAGGAGAGGGTACTGACGCGCAGTTCCCCCCGCTCCTGAATGGCGGCGATACGGTTTTCGGCTTTACCGAACCAGGGGATAGAAGGCCAGAGGGCCACTGCCAGCAGCAACGTAACAATGCCGATGAGCAGATAATTAATCTTTAATTTTTTCAATTAGTTAATTCTCTGCGACGCCGGTTGCCTCAGTATGCTGTAGCCATGTTAAGAATAAGGTTTGCCATTGAATGAGCGGCATTTTGCGCAAAGTTACGCCACTTGGCAACAAATTAGAGAGACAGGTCACACCTATTGTTAAACCGCTGTGCAAATTTTATTTCGACGCAAACGGTTTCGTCGGCGCTCAGGATTCTCTATAATGACGCCCGTTTTCCCCCCTTGCGCACACTGTAAGCGCCCCGGCGCTTCGAAGACGAGAGACTTATGATGGAAATTCTGCGTGGTTCGCCTGCACTGTCTGCCTTCCGTATTACCAAACTGCTGGCACGTTTTCAGGCGGCCGACCTTCCGGTAAGCAATATTTACGCTGAGTATGTCCATTTTGCTGACCTGAATGCCCCCCTGAATGCAGAGGAGCGCGTACAGCTGGAACGCCTGCTCAAGTATGGTCCAAGCCTGAGCAGCCATACGCCAACCGGCAAACTGATCCTTGCGACGCCGCGTCCGGGCACCATCTCCCCCTGGTCTTCCAAAGCCACCGACATCGCCCACAACTGTGGTCTGAGCCAGATTAACCGTCTGGAACGCGGCGTGGCGTACTATGTTGAAGCCTCCACCCTGAGCGACGCGCAGTGGCAGGCGGTTGCGGCTGAGCTGCACGACCGCATGATGGAGAGCGTATTTGCCTCTCTCGACGACGCGCAGAAGCTGTTCTCACACCATCAGCCTGCGCCTGTACAGAGCGTAGACCTGCTGGGGCAGGGCCGTCAGGCGCTGATTGACGCCAACCTGCGTCTCGGCCTGGCGCTGGCAGAAGACGAAATTGATTACCTGCAGGACGCGTTCGTTAAGCTCAACCGCAACCCGAACGACATCGAACTCTACATGTTCGCGCAGGCTAACTCTGAGCACTGCCGCCATAAGATTTTCAACGCCGACTGGATTATTGACGGCGAACAGCAGCCGAAGTCGCTGTTCAAAATGATCAAAAACACCATGGAGCAAACCCCTGACCACGTGCTGTCTGCCTATAAAGACAACGCCGCGGTAATGGAAGGTTCCGAGGTGGGCCGCTTCTTCGCCGATCGCGAAGCAGGGCGCTATGACTTCCATCAGGAGCCCGCGCATATTCTGATGAAAGTGGAAACCCACAACCACCCGACGGCGATCTCCCCGTGGCCGGGTGCGGCGACCGGCTCCGGCGGTGAAATCCGTGACGAAGGTGCGACCGGTCGTGGCGCTAAACCTAAAGCGGGTCTGGTCGGTTTCTCCGTCTCCAACCTGCGTATCCCGGGCTTTGAACAGCCGTGGGAAGAAGATTTCGGCAAGCCAGAGCGCATTGTCACCGCCCTGGATATCATGACCGACGGCCCGCTGGGCGGCGCGGCGTTTAACAACGAGTTTGGTCGTCCGGCGCTGAACGGTTACTTCCGTACCTATGAAGAGAAAGTGGACAGCCACAACGGCGAAGAGCTGCGCGGTTACCACAAACCGATCATGCTGGCGGGCGGGATCGGCAACATCCGTGCCGATCACGTGCAGAAAGGCGAGATCGTCGTCGGCGCGAAGCTGATCGTGCTCGGCGGCCCGGCGATGAACATCGGTCTTGGCGGCGGGGCAGCGTCTTCTATGGCCTCCGGCCAGTCTGATGCGGACCTCGATTTTGCTTCCGTGCAGCGTGACAACCCAGAGATGGAGCGTCGCTGCCAGGAAGTGATCGACCGCTGCTGGCAGTTGGGCGACGCCAACCCGATTCTGTTCATCCACGACGTAGGTGCGGGCGGCCTGTCCAACGCCATGCCGGAGCTGGTGAGCGACGGTGGCCGCGGTGGCCGTTTCAACCTGCGCGATATCCTGAGCGATGAGCCGGGCATGAGCCCGCTGGAGATCTGGTGTAACGAATCCCAGGAGCGTTACGTGCTGGCGGTTGCCGCGGATCAGCTGCCGCTGTTTGACGAGCTGTGCCGCCGCGAGCGTGCGCCGTATGCCGTCATCGGTGAAGCGACCGAAGAGCAGCACCTTTCCTTAAGCGACACCCACTTTGACAACCAGCCGATCGATCTGCCGCTCGACGTTCTGCTCGGTAAAACGCCGAAGATGACCCGCGACGTGACAACCCGCAAAGCGGCGGGCAAAGCGCTGGATCGCCAGGGCATCACCGTGGCAGAAGCGGTTAACCGCGTGCTGCACCTGCCTGCCGTGGCGGAGAAAACGTTCCTGGTGACCATCGGCGACCGTACCGTGACCGGTATGGTATCGCGCGACCAGATGGTTGGCCCGTGGCAGATCCCGGTGGCGAACTGTGCGGTGACGACCGCGAGCCTCGACAGCTACTACGGCGAAGCGATGGCCCTGGGCGAACGCACCCCGGTGGCGCTGCTGGACTTCGCTGCCTCCGCCCGTCTGGCGGTCGGTGAAGCGCTGACCAACATCGCCGCGACGCAGATTGGCGACATCAAACGTATCAAACTCTCTGCAAACTGGATGGCCGCAGCCGGTCACCCTGGCGAAGATGCTGGCCTGTATGAAGCCGTAAAAGCGGTGGGTGAGGAGCTGTGTCCTGCCCTCGGCCTGACCATTCCGGTGGGTAAAGACTCCATGTCGATGAAAACCCGCTGGCAGGAAGGCAGCGAGCAGCGCGAGATGACCTCTCCGCTGTCGCTGGTGATCACCGCGTTTGCGCGCGTGGAAGACGTGCGCCACACCGTTACGCCGCAGCTTGCGACCGAAGACAACGCCCTGCTGCTGATTGACCTGGGTAAAGGCCACAACGCGCTGGGTGCCACCGCGCTGGCACAGGTTTACCGCCAGCTCGGCGACAAGCCAGCCGATGTGCGTGACGTCGCGCAGTTGAAAGGATTCTACGACGCCATCCAGGCGCTGGTGGCGGAGCGTAAGCTGCTGGCCTACCATGACCGTTCCGACGGCGGCCTGCTGGTGACGCTGGCAGAGATGGCCTTCACTGGCCACTGCGGCGTTGAAGCGAACATTGCCACGCTTGGCGAAGACCGCCTGGCGGCGCTGTTCAATGAAGAGCTGGGTGCGGTGATTCAGGTACGCGCCGCAGATCGCGACGCGGTTGAAGCGATTCTGGCGAAGCACGGTCTGGCAGACTGCGTGCACTATCTGGGCAAAGCCGTTCAGGGTGACCGCTTCGTCATTGAAGCAGACGGCCACGCGGTGTTCAGCGAAAGCCGCACCACGCTGCGCATGTGGTGGGCAGAAACCACCTGGCAGATGCAGCGCCTGCGTGATAACCCGGAATGTGCCGATCAGGAGCATAACGCGAAAGCGAATGACCAGGATCCAGGCCTGAACGTGAAGCTCTCCTTTGATATCAACGAAGATATCGCTGCACCGTACATTGCGACAGGCGCGCGTCCAAAGGTAGCCGTGCTGCGCGAGCAGGGCGTTAACTCCCACGTTGAGATGGCGGCTGCCTTCCACCGCGCGGGCTTTGACGCTATCGACGTCCACATGAGCGACCTGCTGGCCGGACGTACCGGTCTGGAAGATTTCCAGGCGCTGGTGGCGTGCGGCGGTTTCTCCTACGGCGACGTGCTGGGCGCGGGCGAAGGTTGGGCGAAGTCCATCCTGTTCAACAGCCGCGTGCGTGACGAGTTCGAAACCTTCTTCCATCGTCCGCAGACCCTGGCGCTGGGCGTGTGTAACGGCTGCCAGATGATGTCTAACCTGCGCGAACTGATCCCGGGCAGCGAAGCCTGGCCGCGCTTTGTGCGCAACCAGTCTGACCGATTCGAAGCGCGCTTCAGCCTGGTGGAAGTGACCCAAAGCCCGTCTCTGCTGCTGCAGGGAATGGTGGGTTCACAGATGCCAATCGCCGTTTCCCACGGTGAAGGTCAGGTAGAAGTGCGTGATGCTGCGCATCTGGCTCAGCTGGAGAGCAAAGGTCTGGTGGCGCTGCGCTTTGTCGATAACTTCGGCAAGGTGACAGAAACCTACCCGGCTAACCCGAACGGCTCCGCCAACGGTATTACGGCAGTCACCAGTGAAAGCGGTCGTGCGACCATCATGATGCCGCACCCGGAGCGCGTGTTCCGCACCGTGAGCAACTCCTGGCACCCGGAAAACTGGGGCGAGGACAGCCCGTGGATGCGTATCTTCCGCAACGCGCGTAAGCAGCTGGGTTAAGTTTTAGCACCCTAACCCTTATAGGCCCGGTAAGCGTGAGTGCCACCGGGCTTTTTTATGCGTGTCGCAAAATCGCGACAATCCTGCCCTGCCGATGTCTCCAAAAGGTGACACTTAACTTGTTGATTTATATGAGTAGAAAAATCATGGTCTAAAGGTGTTGTTAAATAGCGACACTTAGCCTGGAAATCATTCTGCCAACAAGTAATAGGTTGAGTGTATAAAACCCTTTTAATTCATCATGTTAATTTATTGTTTTGCAAACTGGCACGGCTGTTGCATAATATTAATCAGTGGCTCATTCACCTTCTTATGTCAGCCCCTTCGGGACGCGCTACATAAACTTAGAATGACGCACAAAAAGGTGCCTGCCGTCCAACTACTGATCATAGCGATGCTTTATCAGGACAGGGCGAAACGTCGAGTTAGGCACCGCCTCATTCCACAACAAAGCCGGGTTTTTACCCGGCTTTGTTGTATCTGAAGGGCAGACTCAGTTACGCTCTGCGTAAACCCCCATTAAGAGAGTAATGCGTTGAAACGCTGGTCTGTTTTCCCTCGCTCCCTGCGACAGCTCGTCATGATGGCATTCCTGCTGATCCTGCTCCCTTTACTGATACTGGCGTGGCAGGCCTGGCAAAGTCTCAATGCGCTAAGCGCGCAGGCGGCATTGACGAATCGCACGACGCTAATTGATGCAAGGCGAAGCGAAGCAATGACGAACGCCGCGCTGGAGATGGAGCGAAGCTATCGCCAGTATTGCGTGCTGGACGATCGCACCCTGGAGCGGGTTTACCAGAATCAACGTAAACGCTACAGCGAAATGCTGGATGCCCACGCGGGCGTGCTGCCGGACGACAAACTCTACCAGGCATTACGTCAGGACCTGAACGATCTGGCTCAGCTACAGTGTAAAAATAGCGGCCCGGATGCCGCCGCCGCCGCGCGGCTGGAAGCTTTTGCTAATGCCAATACGGAAATGGTCCAGTCTACACGCACGGTGATCTTCTCTCGCGGGCAGCAGCTGCAGCAGGAAATCGCCGAGCGCGGTCAATTCTTCGGCTGGCAGGCGCTGGTCCTGTTCCTGGTCAGTCTTGCTCTGGTTCTGCTGTTCACCCGCATGATTATCGGTCCGGTGAAGGGCATACAGCGGATGATTAACCGTCTGGGTGAGGGGAAGTCTCTCGGGGATACGGTTGTTTTCACCGGGCCGCGCGAGCTGCGTTCAGTGGGTCAGCGGATCATCTGGCTTTCCGAACGTCTGGCGTGGCTGGAAACGCAGCGTCATCAGTTCCTCCGTCACATTTCCCACGAACTCAAAACGCCTCTCGCCAGCATGCGAGAAGGCACCGAGCTGCTGGCGGACGAAGTGGCTGGCCCGCTGACCTCTGAGCAAAAAGAGATTGTCGAGATCCTCGATGACAGCAGCCGGAATCTGCAAAAGCTGATTGAGCAACTGCTGGACTACAACCGTAAGCTGGCGGACGGGGCAGTGGTACTGGAAAATGTGGAGATTGCACCGATAGTGGATATGGTGATCTCCGCCCATAGCCTGCCAGCAAGAGCTAAAATGATGCATACCCAGGTCGATCTTAGCGAGCCCGCTTGTCTTGCAGAGCCCATGCTGTTTATGAGCGTTCTGGATAATCTTTATTCCAATGCGGTGCACTATGGTACTGAATCCGGTAACATTTATATCCGAAGCTACAGGGCGGGTTCCCGTGTGTTTATCGATGTAGCGAATACGGGCACCCCGATTCCGGATGAAGAAAAAACGATGATTTTTGAACCCTTTTTCCAGGGCAGTCATCAGCGAAAAGGTGCGGTAAAAGGAAGTGGTCTGGGGCTCAGTATTGCCCGCGACGGCATACGACGCATGCACGGCGAACTGAATATCGTCAGTGATGAACGGTCGGATGTGTGCTTTCGTATCGAACTGCCTCTTAAGCCGGAAAATCAATAAAATGAATCTAAGTCTGGTGAGTATGTCACACGTTTTTTTCCGCGCCGCACGCGCGATGTTTTCCCGCAATACCGTACGTCTAAGTCTGCCGTGTTTACTGCTGGCAGGGTGTGTGACCCATGCCCCGAAGAGCGCAATCAGTGAAAAGCCGGAAGAAAAATGGCCTGAAAATCAGCTGGCGGATTTCCTGACCACCCCCTGCGAGGGCATCTGGCACTTATCAGGACATGAAGTTGATACCAACCCGCTGTTTTGGCTACGTGGCATCGATTGTGCGCAGCGTCTGGAACCCGTAGAGGCACGGGCGCAAGCCACGATGTGGGGCGACAACGCATGGCAGGCGACCTTTAAACGTGCCATTCTGCTTGGCGATGCCAAAATCACGCCCGTGGAGCGCCGCACGAATATCACGCGTCTGGACGCGTTCAGCGCCAACATTCCTGCGCAGGTGCGGCCAATATATCAACTCTGGCGGGACGGCCAGGCATTACAGCTTCAGCTGTCTGAAGAGCGTTCCCGCTACAGCAAATTACAGCAGTCAACGGACGGCGAGCTTGATACGCTTCGCCAGCAGCAGAATTATCTGCGCACCCAGCTTGAGACCACCACGCGCAAGCTTGAAAATCTGACCGATATTGAAAGGCAACTGTCGACGCGTAAACCCGCAGGCAGCTATTTGCCAGATTCGTCGAAAGGAAATTCTGCCGCGTCGCCGGACGGTGACGCGCAGAAGGAAGAGGATGTTAAGCCATGACAAGCCGTAAACCTGCCCATCTCTTACTGGTCGATGACGATCCTGGGCTGTTAAAGCTGCTGGGAATGCGCCTGGTCAGTGAAGGCTACAGCGTTGTGACGGCGGAAAGCGGGCAGGAGGGGCTGAAAGTGCTCAGCCGCGAGAAAATTGATCTGGTGATCAGCGATCTGCGGATGGACGAAATGGATGGCCTGCAGCTTTTTGCAGAGATTCAAAAGCAGCAGCCCGGCATGCCGGTTATCATCTTGACCGCCCACGGCTCGATCCCGGATGCGGTCGCGGCAACTCAGCAAGGGGTGTTCAGCTTCCTCACCAAACCGGTGGACAAAGACGCGCTTTATAAAGCTATCGACAGCGCGCTGGAGCATTCCGCGCCTTCTGGTGATGATGCCTGGCGCGAGTCCATCGTGACGCGAAGCCCTGTCATGCTGCGTCTGCTTGAGCAGGCGCGAATGGTGGCGCAATCTGACGTCAGCGTTTTGATCAACGGCCAGAGCGGTACCGGGAAAGAGATCCTGGCGCAGGCGATCCACAACGCCAGCCCGCGCGCTAAAAATGCCTTTATCGCCATTAACTGCGGCGCGCTGCCGGAACAGCTTCTTGAATCCGAACTCTTTGGTCACGCGCGCGGCGCCTTCACCGGCGCGGTGAGCAGCCGGGAAGGGCTGTTCCAGGCGGCGGAAGGCGGCACGCTGTTTCTCGACGAGATTGGCGATATGCCTGCGCCGTTGCAGGTGAAACTGCTGCGCGTGTTGCAGGAGAGAAAGGTGCGTCCGCTCGGCAGCAATCGCGATATCGACATCAACGTGCGTATTATTTCCGCCACCCACCGGGATCTGCCAAAAGTGATGGCGCGCAATGAGTTTCGTGAAGATCTCTACTACCGCCTGAACGTGGTGAACCTGAAAATTCCTGCGCTGGCCGAGCGTGCGGAAGATATCCCACTGCTGGCAAACCATCTGCTGCGCCAGTCCGCGGATCGCCATAAACCCTTCGTGCGCGCGTTTTCCACGGATGCAATGAAAAGGCTAATGACCGCCGGGTGGCCTGGCAACGTGCGCCAGTTGGTCAACGTGATTGAACAGTGCGTGGCGCTGACGTCGTCGCCCGTTATCAGCGACGCGCTGGTGGAGCAGGCGCTGGAAGGAGAAAACACGGCGTTGCCGACCTTTGCCGAAGCGCGTAACCAGTTCGAACTGAACTACCTGCGCAAACTGCTGCAGATTACGAAGGGTAACGTGACCCACGCGGCGCGCATGGCCGGACGCAACCGCACCGAGTTCTACAAGCTGCTGTCGCGTCACGAGCTGGAAGCAAACGATTTTAAAGAGTAATGCCGTATGGTACTGTGAGCAATCGATTACGAGGCAGCTTACAGGCAAGAGTTTAAGGACCCACCATGAAAAAGATTGATGCGATTATTAAACCTTTCAAACTGGATGATGTACGTGAAGCGCTGGCGGAAGTCGGCATCACCGGGATGACAGTAACGGAAGTGAAAGGTTTTGGTCGTCAGAAGGGCCACACCGAGCTTTACCGTGGCGCGGAGTACATGGTCGACTTTCTGCCGAAAGTAAAAATTGAAATCGTGGTCAGCGACGATATCGTCGATACCTGCGTGGATACCATCATCCGTACCGCGCAGACGGGCAAAATTGGCGACGGTAAAATCTTCGTCTTTGACGTGGCGCGCGTGATCCGTATCCGTACCGGCGAAGAAGACGACGCCGCGATTTAACAGCGCCAACGGTTTTGTAGGCCGGGTAAGGCGCAGCCGCCACCCGGCGAAAAAAAAGCCCCTCGAACGAGGGGCTTTTTCATTACAGCACCTTATGCGGCCCGAAACATTCGTAATGAATATTGTCTTTGTTCACGCCCAACTCAACCAGCTGCTTCGCAGCATACTGCATAAATGCCACCGGCCCACAGACGTAGAACTGCATTTCCGGTGCGCTAAACGCCCCTTCATGCTGACTCAAATTCATCAGACCTTCGCTGTCGAAGCGTGCGGTCTGGCGGTCTGCGTCCGTTGGCAGGCGATACCAGGTATGCGCGGTGAAGCGCGGCAGGGACGCCCCGAGCGTTTTCACTTCATCCGCAAAGGCGTGCACGTCGCCGTTCTCTGCGGCGTGGAACCAGTTTACCTGCGCGTCGTGGTTTGCTTTTGCCAGCGTATCGAGCATCGCCAGCATTGGCGTTTGACCAACACCCGCAGAGATCAGCGTCACTGGCGTATTGCCGTCAACGGCCATAAAGAAATCACCCGCCGGCGCGGCCAGATGAACCACGTCGCCCACGCTGGCTTCGTTGTGCAGCCAGGTTGAGACCTGACCGCCATCTTCACGTTTCACCGCAATGCGATAGCCTTTACCGTCTGGCTTGCGGGTGAGGGAATACTGGCGAATTTCCTGATGCGGGAAACCTTCAGGCTTCAGCCACACGCCCAGATACTGGCCCGGTTGATATTCGGCCACCGGTTTACCGTCCACCGGCTCAAATTCAAAACTGGTAATCAATGCACTGCGTGGGGTTTTCTCGACGATGCGGAACGCGCGCGTGCCTTCCCAGCCGCCGTTCTTGCTGGCGTTTTCGCTGTAGATTTGCGCTTCACGGTTGATAAACACGTTTGCCAGCACGCCGTAGGCTTTACCCCACGCGTCCAGCACTTCCTGGCCCGGGCTGAACATTTCGTCCAGCGTGGCCAGCAGGTGGCCGCCAACGATGTTGTACTGCTCAGGCTGGATCTGGAAGCTGGTATGTTTCTGCGCAATCTTTTCTACCGCAGGCAGCAATGCCGCCAGGTTTTCGATATTGCTGGCGTAGGCTGCGATGGCGTTAAACAACGCTTCACGCTGGTCGCCATTGCGCTGGTTGCTCATGTTGAAAATTTCTTTGAGCTCCGGGTTGTGCGAGAACATGCGATCGTAGAAATGCGCGGTGAGTTTAGGGCCGGTTTCCACCAGCAGGGGAATGGTGGACTTAACGGTAGCGATGGTTTGAGCGTCTAGCATGAGCGCGTCCTTCTAATGTTACATTTAATGATGTATTTTAAATGCATCTTATAAAAAATAACCCTGCGTTGTAAATGGTTCTTTGCAAGATGAAAAATATGCATCACAAACCTGAAAAGAAATCCGTTGAAAATGATGAGAGCTTTATTCCTCAAACCCTTGCGTGGCGTGGAGGTAAACGTTTGCGTAAAATCGTTTGTCAAGACCTGTTATCGCAGAACTATTCAGTTATACTGTTGCCCGTCGTCCAACAGGACTGCCTTTTCAGGCCAAAATTTACTTGTTAGCTGAGTCAGGAGATGCGGATGTTAAAGCGTGAAATGAACATTGCCGATTATGATGCCGAACTGTGGCAGGCTATGGAGCAGGAAAAAGTACGTCAGGAAGAGCACATCGAACTGATCGCCTCCGAAAACTACACCAGCCCGCGCGTGATGCAGGCGCAGGGTTCTCAGCTGACCAACAAATACGCTGAAGGTTATCCGGGCAAGCGCTACTACGGCGGTTGCGAGTACGTTGATATCGTAGAGCAACTGGCGATTGACCGTGCGAAAGAACTCTTTGGCGCAGACTACGCGAACGTGCAGCCGCACTCAGGCTCTCAGGCTAACTTCGCGGTCTACACCGCGCTGCTGCAGCCGGGCGATACCGTTCTGGGTATGAACCTGGCGCAGGGCGGCCACCTGACTCACGGCTCCCCGGTTAACTTCTCCGGCAAACTGTACAACATCATCCCTTACGGTATTGATGAGTCCGGTAAAATTGACTACGAAGACATGGCTAAGCAGGCCAAAGAGCACAAACCGAAGATGATCATCGGTGGCTTCTCTGCTTACTCCGGTATCGTTGACTGGGCAAAAATGCGTGAAATCGCAGACAGCATCGGTGCTTACCTGTTCGTGGATATGGCGCACGTTGCGGGTCTGATCGCGGCAGGCGTTTACCCGAACCCGGTTCCACACGCTCACGTTGTGACCACCACCACCCACAAAACCCTGGCGGGTCCACGCGGTGGCCTGATCCTGGCGAAAGGCGGTGACGAAGATCTGTATAAGAAACTGAACTCTGCCGTGTTCCCAAGCGCGCAAGGCGGCCCGCTGATGCACGTTATCGCCGCAAAAGCGGTAGCGCTGAAAGAAGCGATGGAGCCAGAGTTCAAGGTTTACCAGCAGCAGGTTGCTAAGAACGCTAAAGCGATGGTGGAAGTGTTCCTGAGCCGTGGCTACAAAGTGGTGTCTGGCGGTACTGAAAACCACCTGTTCCTGCTGGATCTGGTTGATAAGAACCTGACCGGTAAAGAAGCTGACGCCGCCCTGGGCCGCGCCAACATCACCGTGAACAAAAACAGCGTGCCAAACGATCCGAAGAGCCCGTTCGTGACCTCCGGTATCCGTATCGGTTCTCCGGCAGTGACTCGCCGTGGCTTCAAAGAAGCGGAAGTGAAAGAGCTGGCGGGCTGGATGTGTGACGTTCTGGACAACATCAATGACGAAGCGGTTATCGAGCGCGTTAAAGGTAAAGTTCTGGATATCTGCGCACGCTTCCCGGTATACGCATAATCCCTCTGCTTTGCAGAAATAAAAAAGGCCGCGCTTGCGGCCTTTTTTTATGGGCTAACGTCGGTCGAGAGATATGGCCCCCGGTCCCACAATCGCCAGCAAAATAAACGCGCCAGCAATACTCACATTCTTATAGAAGTTAATCATGTTCGGCACAACCGCATCACCGGTCATATCCCAGTAATGGTGGCCTATCACCGCCGTTCCCAGCGTATAAAAGACAAAGAGCACCGCGATGGGGCGGGTGAAAAAGCCCAGTACGATCAGAATTGCCGCGGGGACCTCCATCACCACCGCAATAATCGCGGCCAGCATAGGCATGGGAGCGCCGAGCGACGTCATATACTGAACGGTGCCGCTAAACCCCGTGAGTTTGGGATAGCCAAAAATAATAAACAGGACAACGATAGCAATACGGGCAATCAAAAGCAGGGAAGAACGTGAGGAGCCGAAATCGAAATAACGTAAGCTGTTCATGGCAAACGACCTCTTCAGGCGATGTTCTTTAAACGTAATACAATTTTGCCGCTCTCGCCATACGCCGACCGGCTGTCCATGATGTTAATTTATCGTTAATTTATAGCGCGCTAACGACTTGCTAAAGTGCAGGATAAACGCCAGACTATCGCCTCCATTTCGGGAGGGATTCATGGTCTTGCATTCCACGCGCTGGCTGGCGCTCAGCTACTTCACCTACTTTTTTAGCTACGGTATTTTTCTGCCTTTCTGGAGCGTCTGGCTCAAGGGAATCGGCCTCACCCCAGAGTCCATCGGCGTTCTGCTTGGCGCAGGCCTGGTGGCGCGTTTCCTGGGCAGTCTGCTGATTGCGCCGCGCGTCAGCGATCCCTCCTTACTGATCAAGGCCGTGCGCATACTTGCGCTGCTCACGCTGGTCTTTGTCGCCTGCTTCTGGGTGAGTCAGCAGTTTGCCTGGCTGATGGTGGTGATGGTTGGCTTCAACCTGTTCTTCTCACCGCTGGTGCCGCTGACGGATGCCCTGGCGAACACCTGGCAAAAGCAGATCACCATGGACTATGGCCGCGTGCGTCTCTGGGGATCGATTGCGTTCGTGATCGGCTCGGCGTTGGTGGGTAAGCTGGTCAGCCTGTACGACTATCACGCCATCCTTGCGTTACTGAGCGTGGGTATTGCCTCCATGCTGCTGGGGATGCTGTTGCGTCCGTCGGTAATGCCGCAGGGCGAAAGCCGTCACCAGGAGAGCGCAGGCTGGCCGGCCTGGCGGAGCCTGGTGGCACAAAGCTGGCGTTTTCTGGCGTGCGTTTGCCTGCTTCAGGGGGCGCATGCGGCGTACTATGGGTTCAGCGCCATCTACTGGCAGGGGGCGGGCTACTCTGCTTCTGCGGTAGGCTACCTGTGGTCGCTCGGCGTCGTGGCGGAAGTGATCATCTTTGCGCTCAGTAAAAAACTTTTCCGTCGCTTCGGCGCGCGCGATTTGCTGCTGCTTTCTGCCGTGTGCGGCGTGGCACGCTGGGGGATTATGGGCTGGACGACCGAACTCCCGTGGCTGATTCTGGCGCAAATTCTGCACTGCGGTACCTTTACCGTGTGCCACCTGGCGGCGATGCGCTACATCTCTGCGCGAGAGGGTGGGGATGTGATTCGACTGCAGGCGGTCTACTCTGCGGTGGCAATGGGCGGCAGCATAGCCGTGATGACGGTCTTTGCTGGCTTCCTGTATCAGCACCTTGGGCACGGCGTATTCTGGGTGATGGCGCTCGTTGCACTACCTGCAATGCTCGTTCGCCCCAAAGTGACGGCACGCGCGTAACTAGGATTCCAGCATCGCGCGAATATGTTCTTGCTGCTGCGCGTTCAATGTCTCAACGGCATGGATCAGCGGCGGCGAGAACAACGGCAGGGCGGTTGGGTAAGGGGTGATCACCAGCGCAGCTTCACGGGGCGCACCTCCTTTCTGAAACGCGTGCAGGGTCAGATAACGAATATTAAGCGGCAACAGCGTCAGCTCGCGCAGCTGCTGCTCAATCAACGCTTCACATGCTTTATCTTCCCCGGTCAGTAACACCACCTGTTTTTCATGCAGATCGGTCTCCTGCATCAGCCAGGCACCAAAAATCACCGCCACCAGGCTCATCTCTTCATCGGAGAAACGTAGCCCGAACTCAGCTTCCAGCTCAAATAGCGCCTCTTTGGTGGTGCGTAACAGCCGCGGATAAAGTCGATGAATCTCTTCCGGCAGGCTGTTATCGATGCCGATTTCAAACAGTGAGCGATCTAACGCCTGAGCAAGATGGATATAAAGCTGATCGGTCAGCCCCTGTTCATCGCTAAAATTCATCCCGGTTTGAGCCCGAAAGCGCGCGATCATCCGCACTATGGTGCGGCGCAGGCGTTGATCCTGCTGATGTCTGTCAAGCACCGGATCGGGTGTGCGCAGCATCATAAACAGCAGCGCGAGGAACAGCTGTTCATCGCTGTGCGTTCCCTGCGGAACGCGCCGTTTCCAGTGGCGCACGATTTCCTGCGCAGTGAAATATTCCCCTCTCGATTGCGTCCAGCTGCGCTGAACGTGGGAAAACTGCGGCGTATTGCCCAGATGATGCTGGATCAGACAGTATTGCAAAAACAGCTGTAAAAACTGTACGTCGCGGCAGTCAAACGGACGCTGAAGCTTTCGCGAGCAGAAGTTGATCAATGCTCGCAGGTTGGTGTCATCATAGAGTGGACGAGCGATGCCCTGCTGTTTAAGTGCGGTTTTAAGCGCGGGAGTAAACTGGTGAGAGACGAACTGCGGGCAAAGCCGAAGTGCCCTGCGGAGCCAGTGCAGCAGGCATAAACGCTGATTCAGGACCGAACCTTCAATTCGGTAGCTGCCGTCGAGGTGCGTGACGATATCAAGCCGATGATAGCGCTGGATTTCATCGCGCGTCTCGGCTATATCTTGCCGTGCCATTGCGTCGTCCACGCCATTGGCAGCGATTATGCTCTGTGCGGTGACGGCAGCATCGGGCAGGTAAAGCATCAAAAGCACCTGGCAGCGGCGCTGCGAACTGGAAAGCACAGATGGAATTTCAAGCGTCGTCATCATCTGTCGGGTATCCAGTGTGAATGTTTGATAAGAATAGCTAAAGGATGGGCGCTGAAAAGCGCGCCGGCAGGCCTTTCATTCAGGATTGCTGGGGAACATCACAGAATTTTTGACGTGAGGAATTGATGCAAATAGTTAAACAAAGCGCGATGGCGTTATTTTTGGCGGTTATCACCTTTGCCGTCAGCGCACATCCTCACAGTTTTATCAGCCTGAAAACCGAGCTTGTGACGGACGGCACGCAGCTCAGCGGCCTGAAAATGCGCTGGACGATGGATGAAATCACCTCGGCGGATCTGCTCTATGATGCGGGAAACGCAAAGCCTGGCGATGAGATCTGGAAAAAGCTGGCGGCAGAAGTGATGGCCAACGTGCTCGGTCAGCACTATTTCACCGAGTTCTGGCATAACGGACAAAAGGTCAAATTTCTTAACCGGCCCACGGAATACGGTATGACGCGAGACGGGCATCAGGCGGTGCTGACATTTATTCTCCCGCTGGCACACCCTCAGCCGCTGGTAGGGCAAAAGTATCGTTTCTCCACCTTTGACCCCACCTACTATGTCGATATGAGCTACGCCCAGGACAGCGACGTGCAGCTTCCGGCATCGCTACAAAAGAAATGCAAGCTTACCGTCCACACGCCTAAGCCCAGCGAAGAGACGCTGAACTTTGCGGTCTCTCTCGACAAAGAAGATGCGCCGCCGGAGGACATGGAGCTGGGTAAACAGTTTGCCCAGGAGGTGACGTTACAATGTCAGTGATCTCCTCTTCGCACCAAAAACCGCGCCGCTGGCTTCATCTCTGGCCGCTGGCGCTTTTTCTCCTGCTCGCCGTTTGCGGTTCGCTCTGGCTGTGGCAGGCCTGGCCGCAGGTGATGATGAAAAGCATCATCTGGCAGCGTGAAGTCAATCAGCAGATGAGCGGGCTGCTGAAGGCGGTGGCGGAGAACCCGACAAAAGCGGGCGGTTCCCTGCTGGCGTTTAGCTTTATCTATGGTGTTCTGCACGCGCTGGGGCCGGGGCACGGCAAAATCGTCATCACCACCTGGCTTGCCACCCATCCCTCGAAGTTGAGATCGAGCATTGGCCTGACGCTGGCCTCCTCGCTGCTGCAGGGCGGCGTGGCGATTGCGCTTGTCGTGATAGTCCTTTCACTCTTACAGCTGCCTGCCCGTCAGCTACACATGAGCAGCTTCTGGCTTGAAAAAGGGAGCTATGCGCTGGTGGGCGTGCTGGGGCTGATCCTCTGCTGGCGGGCGCTCAAAAAGCTGCGCGTGCTGCTGCAAAAGCCGAAATTCAAGACCTTTACGCCGCACCACGTTCATGATGAAAACTGCGGATGCGGGCATCAGCATCTGCCCACGCAGGAACAATTACAGAACGGCGACGACTGGCGCGCGCGGCTAATGATTGTTCTCTCGATGGGTATGCGTCCGTGCTCGGGGGCGATCATGGTGCTGCTGTTCAGTAAGGTAATCGGCGTGTTTGGCTGGGGAATGCTGTCCGCGCTGGCGATGGCGGCAGGAACGTCTCTCACCATTTCGTCTTTAGCGCTGCTGGTACACAGCTTTCGTCAGCTGGCGGTTAAACTCAGCGGCAATAAAACGCCGGTGCTGTGGCGACAGGTCGGGTGGACTACGCTTGCGCTGGCGGGCGGGGTGGTTCTGCTGGTGGCGGCGGTGACGATGTGGATGAGTGCGGTGCCGGTGGGAAGGGGGTTGCGGCCTTTCTAGCGTACTGAGGGATTTTGTAGGCCCGGTAAGCGTAGCGCCACCGGGCTTAACAAACTGGATTAACGCTTCAGCGCATCGCTCAGTTCTTCACGCATATTTGCCAGCATGGCTTTAACAACGCGTGGGTTACCTGCAACGATGTTGCCGGTGGTCATGTAGTTGTGGCCGCCGGTGAAATCGCAAACAATCGCGCCTGCTTCACGTGCGATCAGCTCGCCCGCCGCAAAGTCCCACGGCTTCAGTGACAGCTCGAAGTAACCGTCAACGCGGCCGGTCGCAACGTAGGCCAGATCCAGCGCTGCAGAACCGGTGCGACGGAAATCTGCGCATTCGGTGAACAGTTTGCCCAGGATATTCATATAGGTCGTCGCGTGCTGTTTCGCCTTGAACGGGAAACCGGTCGCCAGAATGGTGCCGTCCAGATCGCGTGCATTGCTGCAGCGCAGGCGGTAGCCGTTCAGCTGAGCGCCCTGACCGCGGGTAGCGGTGAACAGTTCGTTACGCATTGGATCATAAACAACGGCGACTTCAGTACGGCCTTTAATGCGTACTGCGATAGACACAGAGAAGTGTGGCAGGCGTTTGACGAAGTTGGTGGTGCCATCCAGTGGATCGATAACCCATTGAACATCCTGATCGGTACCTTCATGTTCACCGCTTTCTTCGGTGATGATGGTGTGCTGTGGGTAAGATTTGCGGATCGTTTCGATAATAATCGCTTCTGCGGCTTTATCGACGTTAGTCACGAAATCATTGCTGCCTTTCTGGCTGGTTTCTACGGAGTCTGGGGTTTCGTAGTGTTTGGCAATTACATTACCCGCCTTGCGCGCTGCGCGCACGGCGATGGTCAGCATCGGATGCATCGGTCTCTCTCACTGGATGTTAAAGAACAGGAAAATCGGCGCAGAGTATAGCAGCGGGATCGGATTATGTCTCCCGTTTATGATAATATGCCCGAATATTCTTCAGACACAGAATCCAGACATCTAAAATTATGCTGCAAAACATTCGAATCGTGCTGGTCGAAACATCGCACACCGGCAACATGGGCTCCGTTGCCCGCGCTATGAAAACCATGGGCTTAACGAACCTGTGGCTGGTTAACCCGCTGGTAAAACCAGACTCGCAGGCCATCGCCCTGGCGGCCGGTGCCAGCGACGTGATCGGCAACGCCCAGATCGTCGATACCCTTGATGAAGCCCTGGCCGGTTGTAGCCTCGTTGTCGGCACCAGCGCGCGCTCCCGCACGCTGCCGTGGCCGATGCTGGACCCGCGCGAATGCGGCCTGAAAAGTGTCTCAGAAGCGGAACAGGCCCCGGTTGCGCTGGTGTTTGGCCGTGAGCGCGTTGGCCTGACCAACGACGAGCTGCAGAAGTGCCACTATCACGTAGCGATTGCCGCCAACCCGGAATACAGCTCGCTGAACCTGGCGATGGCGGTGCAGGTTATCGCCTATGAAGTGCGTATGGCGTGGCTGGCGACGCAGGAAAAAGAGCGTACTGAGCCTCAGGAAGAGAGCGCCTACCCGCTGGTGGACGACCTTGAACGCTTCTACGGTCACCTGGAGCAGACGCTGCTCTCAACCGGCTTTATCCGTGAAGGCCACCCGGGCCAGGTGATGAACAAGCTGCGCCGTATGTTCACCCGCGCGCGTCCGGAAAGCCAGGAGCTGAACATCCTGCGCGGGATCCTGGCGTCGATTGAGCAGAAGAATAAAGAATAGCGTTGTCTGTTCGCCGGGTGGCGCTGCGCTTACCCAGCCTACAAAACCGTAGGTCGGGTAAGCGCAGCGCCACCCGACAAAAAACGGCACAGAACGTTAAATACCTGACTAAAACAGTCAAGTAAATAGTTGACCATTTTAGTCAGGAATGTCAGACTTGGCCCTGCTATGCAATACCCCCATTTTACAATAAAAAACCCCGGGCAGGGGCGAGTTTGAGGTTAAGTAAGACATGAGACTGACATCTAAAGGGCGTTATGCCGTGACCGCGATGCTGGACGTTGCGCTCAACTCCGAAGCGGGCCCGGTTCCGTTGGCTGATATTTCTGAACGACAGGGGATCTCCCTCTCTTATCTGGAACAGCTGTTCTCCAGACTGCGTAAAAATGGACTGGTTTCCAGCGTTCGTGGCCCAGGCGGCGGCTATCTGCTGGGTAAAGACGCGGGCAGTATTGCAGTTGGCGAAGTGATCAGCGCCGTTGACGAATCCGTTGACGCGACCCGTTGCCAGGGTAAAGGCGGCTGCCAGGGCGGCGATAAGTGCCTGACCCACGCGCTGTGGCGCGATCTGAGCGACCGTCTGACCGGCTTCCTGAACAACATCACCCTGGGTGAACTGGTGAATAACCAGGAAGTTCTGGACGTATCGGGTCGTCAGCAAAGCCATGAGTCACAACGCAGCACCCGCGCGCAAGACGCTATCGACGTCAAACTGCGCGCGTAATAAAAAGATAAGTATTTCAGAATCAGGCCGGGGCGGTCACGCCCCGTGTACTCGGTCGTACATCCAGCCGGTTGCCTGATTTCTTGCATTGAAGCGATGTACGGAGTTTAAAGAGCAATGAAATTACCGATTTATCTCGACTACTCCGCAACCACGCCGGTGGACCCGCGTGTTGCCGAGAAAATGATGCAGTGTCTGACCCTGGACGGAAACTTTGGTAACCCAGCTTCCCGTTCACACCGTTTTGGCTGGCATGCTGAAGAGGCGGTTGATATCGCCCGTAATCAGATTGCTGACCTGGTCGGTGCCGACCCGCGTGAAATTGTTTTCACCTCCGGTGCGACCGAATCCGACAACCTGGCGATCAAAGGTGCAGCCAACTTTTATCAGAAAAAAGGCAAGCACATCATCACCAGCAAAACCGAACACAAAGCCGTGCTGGACACCTGCCGTCAGCTGGAGCGTGAAGGGTTCGACGTGACTTACCTGGCGCCGCAGAGCAACGGTATCATCGACCTGAAAGAGCTCGAAGCGGCCATGCGTGATGACACCATTCTGGTTTCCATCATGCACGTTAACAACGAAATCGGCGTCGTTCAGGACATCGCGACCATCGGTGAAATGTGCCGCGCGCGCGGTATCATCTACCACGTGGACGCGACCCAGAGCGTGGGCAAACTGCCTATCGACCTGAGCCAGCTGAAAGTCGACCTGATGTCCTTCTCCGGCCACAAAATCTATGGCCCGAAAGGGATTGGCGCGCTGTACGTTCGTCGTAAGCCACGTATCCGCATCGAAGCACAGATGCACGGCGGCGGTCACGAGCGCGGCATGCGTTCCGGTACGCTGCCTGTTCACCAGATCGTGGGCATGGGCGAAGCGTACCGCATCGCGAAAGAAGAGATGGAAACCGAGATGGCGCGCCTGCGCACGCTGCGTAACCGTCTGTGGGACGGCGTGAAGGATATGGAAGAAGTGTATCTGAACGGCGATCTCGAGCAGGGCGCACCGAACATCCTCAACGTCAGCTTCAACTATGTTGAAGGCGAATCGCTGATCATGGCGCTGAAAGACCTGGCCGTTTCTTCCGGTTCTGCATGTACGTCTGCAAGCCTCGAGCCATCCTACGTGCTGCGCGCGCTGGGCATGACTGACGAGCTGGCACACAGCTCTATCCGTTTCTCTTTAGGTCGTTTCACTACCGAAGAAGAGATTGACTACACCATCAAGCTGGTTCGCAACTCCATCGGCCGTCTGCGCGACCTTTCTCCACTGTGGGAAATGTTCAAGCAGGGCGTGGATCTGAACAGCATTGAATGGTCACATCACTAATCGGTACATAAGGAGAATTCAATCATGGCATACAGCGAAAAAGTCATCGATCATTACGAGAACCCGCGCAACGTTGGCTCATTTGACAACAGCGACGAATCTGTTGGTAGCGGCATGGTTGGCGCACCGGCGTGTGGCGACGTGATGAAGTTGCAGATTAAAGTCAACAATGAAGGTATCATTGAAGACGCGCGCTTCAAGACCTACGGCTGCGGTTCTGCTATCGCGTCCAGCTCCCTGGTGACCGAATGGGTGAAGGGCAAGTCTCTGGACGAAGCACAGGCAATCAAGAACACCGATATTGCTGAAGAACTCGAACTGCCACCGGTGAAAATTCACTGTTCAATTCTGGCAGAAGACGCGATCAAAGCCGCCATTGCGGACTATAAAAGCAAACGTGAAGCAAAATAATTGAGGTTTGAGTATGTCGATTACCCTTAGCGACAGCGCTGCCGCGCGAGTAAGCTCTTTTCTGGCGAACCGTGGTAAAGGCTTTGGCCTGCGACTGGGCGTACGTACCTCCGGCTGTTCTGGTATGGCTTACGTACTGGAGTTTGTTGATGAACCGGCGTCTGACGACACTGTGTTTGAAGACAAGGGCGTGAAGGTGGTGGTCGATGGCAAAAGCCTGCAATTCCTCAACGGCACTCAGCTGGACTTCGTTAAAGAAGGCCTGAACGAAGGGTTCAAATTCACGAACCCGAACGTCAAAGACGAGTGTGGTTGCGGCGAAAGCTTCCACGTTTAACCGCGCGTCATCCGAAACCCCACCGTGGCTTACCTGCTACGTGTGGGGTTTGTTCTAACAGGCTACCCCTGAGATTGTTATGGATTACTTCACTCTCTTCGGACTACCCGCTCAATACCCGATTGATCTCCAGGCGCTGACGATCCGCTTTCAGGATCTGCAGCGGCAGTACCACCCGGATAAATTCGCGAGCGGTACTCAGTCAGAGCAATTGGCTGCGGTCTCCCAATCTGCGACCATCAACCAGGCCTGGCAGACGCTGCGCCATCCGCTGAGCCGTGCCGAGTACCTGCTTTCACTGCACGGTTTCGACCTGGCGAGCGAACAGCATACCGTGCGCGACACCGCGTTTCTGATGGAACAGCTGGAGCTTCGCGAAGAGCTGGATGAGATTGAACAGGCCAAAGACGAAGCGCGTCTGGAAAGCTTCATCAAGCGCGTGAAGGGCATGTTCGATACCCGCCATCAGCAGATGGTGGAGCAACTGAACAACGAGACCTGGGACGTGGCGGCAGACACTGTGCGCAAACTCCGTTTTCTCGATAAACTGCGAAGCAGTGCTGAACAACTCGAAGAAAAGCTGCTCGATTTTTAATTTCGGAAGCAATTATGGCCTTATTACAAATTAGTGAGCCTGGCTTAAGTGCCGCACCGCACCAGCGTCGTCTGGCGGTGGGTATTGATCTGGGCACCACCAATTCCCTCGTGGCGACCGTGCGCAGCGGCCAGGCGGAAACGCTGGCTGACGAGCAGGGCCGCCATCTGCTGCCTTCCGTGGTCCACTACCAGCCGCAGGGTCACGCGGTTGGCTATGACGCCCGCGCCAACGCCGCGCGCGATCCGGCCAACACCATCAGCTCCGTAAAGCGCATGATGGGCCGCTCGCTGGCCGATATTCAGACCCGCTATCCGCATCTGCCGTATCAGCTGCAGGCCAGTGAAAACGGCCTGCCGATGATTGCCACCGCGGCCGGTCTGCTGAACCCAATCCGCGTGTCCGCTGACATCCTCAAAGCGCTGGCGGCGCGTGCGACCGCAACGCTCGGCGGCGATCTGGACGGCGTAGTCATCACCGTTCCGGCCTATTTTGACGACGCACAGCGTCAGGGCACCAAAGACGCCGCGCGTCTGGCGGGCCTGCACGTGCTGCGACTGCTGAACGAACCGACGGCGGCGGCGATTGCCTACGGTCTCGACTCCGGTCAGGAAGGGGTGATTGCGGTTTACGATCTCGGCGGCGGCACCTTTGATATCTCCATCCTGCGCCTGAGCCGCGGGGTGTTTGAAGTGCTGGCGACCGGCGGGGATTCCGCGCTGGGCGGCGATGACTTCGACCATCTGCTGGCGGATTACATCCGCGAGCAGGCAGGCATCAGCGATCGCAGCGATGCGCGCGTGCAGCGTGAACTGCTGGATGCGGCCATCGACGCTAAAATCGCCCTGAGCGACGCGCAGACGGTCACGGTTAACGTTGCGGGCTGGCAGGGTGACATCACCCGCGACCAGTTCAGCGATCTGATTGCCCCGCTGGTGAAACGCACCCTGCTGGCCTGCCGTCGCGCATTGAAAGATGCGGGCGTTGAGGCGAACGAGGTGCTGGAAGTGGTCATGGTGGGCGGTTCGACCCGCGTGCCGCTTGTGCGCGAGCGCGTGGGAGAATTCTTTGGCCGTACGCCGCTGACCTCCATCGACCCGGACAAAGTGGTTGCCGTGGGTGCCGCAATCCAGGCCGATATTCTGGTCGGCAACAAGCCGGACAGCGAAATGCTGCTGCTGGACGTCATCCCGCTGTCGCTGGGGTTAGAAACCATGGGTGGCCTGGTGGAGAAAGTGATCCCGCGTAACACCACCATTCCGGTGGCGCGCGCGCAGGAGTTCACCACTTTCAAAGACGGCCAGACCGCGATGTCCATCCACGTGATGCAGGGCGAACGCGAGCTGGTGCAGGACTGCCGTTCACTGGCGCGCTTTGCGCTGCGCGGCATCCCGGCGCTGCCTGCGGGCGGGGCGCATATTCGCGTCACCTTCCAGGTGGATGCGGACGGTCTGCTGAGCGTGACGGCGATGGAAAAATCCACCGGCGTGGAATCGTCCATTCAGGTGAAGCCGTCCTACGGCCTTACCGATGGCGAAATCGCCTCCATGATTCAGGACTCAATGAGCTACGCCGAGCAGGATGTGAAGGCGCGTATGCTGGCTGAACAAAAAGTTGAAGCCGCACGCGTGCTGGAAAGCCTTAACGGCGCGCTCGCTGCCGATGCCGCGCTGTTAAGCGCCGCTGAGCGTCAGGTGATTGACGATGCTGCCGCGCGCTTGAGCGCAGTGGCCGAAGGCAATGACGCTGACGCAATAGAAGAAGCCATTAAAAACGTTGATAAACAAACCCAGGACTTTGCTGCTCGCCGCATGGACAAATCTGTCCGCGTCGCGCTGAAAGGCCAGTCCGTGGACGAGGTTTAATATGCCAAAGATTGTAATTTTGCCTCATGCGGACCTCTGTCCGGATGGCGCTGTTCTGGAAGCGAAGACCGGTGAAACCATTCTCGATGTTGCCCTGCGTGCAGGTATCGAAGTGGAACACGCCTGTGAAAAATCCTGTGCCTGCACCACCTGCCACTGCATCGTGCGTGAAGGTTTCGACTCTCTCGCTGAGAGCACCGAAGACGAAGACGACATGCTGGATAAAGCATGGGGTCTGGAGCCTGACAGCCGCCTGAGCTGCCAGGCCGCGGTGACCGATGAAGATCTGGTCGTGGAATTCCCACGCTACACCATCAACCACGCACGCGAGCATTGATATGGGACTGAAGTGGACAGACAGCCGTGAAATCGGCGAAGCGCTCTACGACGCGAACCCGGATCTCGATCCGAAGACCGTACGATTCACCGACATGCACCAGTGGATCTGCGATTTAGAGGATTTCGACGATGATCCAAACGCATCCAATGAAAAAATTCTGGAGGCGATTCTGTTAGTCTGGTTAGATGAAGCAGAATAAAAAACATAACGGGCTGCCTTCAGGCGGCCCGTTTGCTAGTTGCTAATAAGGAAAAATAAAATGACCGAAGCGATGAAGATTACGCTCTCGAATCAGCCTGCGGACGCGCGCTGGGGCGAGAAAGCCACCTACAGCATTAACAACGACGGCATTACCCTGCACCTGACGGGCAACGATGATTTAGGCCTGATCCAGCGCGCCGCGCGTAAAATTGACGGCCTGGGGATTAAACACGTCTCTCTGGAAGGCGAAGGCTGGGACACCGACCGCAGCTGGGCGTTCTGGGCAGGCTACAAAGGGCCGAAAGGCACCCGCAAAATCGAGTGGGCGAACCTCGACGAAGCCGGTCAGAAAGAGCTGGAAAGCCGCCTGCAAATCATCGACTGGGTGCGCGACACCATCAACGCCCCGGCGGAAGAGTTAGGCCCTGAGCAGCTGGCGCAGCGCGCCGTCGACCTGCTGTGCGGCGTGGCGGGCGAGAAAATGTCCTACCGCATCACCAAAGGTGAAGACCTTCGCGAGCAGAACTACATGGGCATCCACACCGTGGGCCGTGGCTCCGAGCGTCCTCCGGTCCTGCTGGCGCTGGATTACAACCCAACCGGCGATAAAGAAGCGCCGGTCTTTGCCTGTCTGGTCGGAAAAGGCATCACTTTCGACACCGGCGGCTACAGCCTGAAGCAGAGCGCGTTCATGGATTCCATGAAGTCCGACATGGGCGGTGCGGCCACCATTACCGGCGCGCTGGCGTTCGCCATCACCCGTGGCCTGAACAAGCGCGTGAAGCTCTACCTGTGCTGCGCGGACAACATGGTGAGCGGCAACGCCTTCAAGCTGGGCGACATCATTCGCTACCGCAACGGCAAAAACGTCGAAGTGATGAACACCGACGCGGAAGGCCGCCTGGTGCTGGCCGATGGCCTGATCGACGCCTCTGCGCAGAAGCCAGAGCTGATTATCGACATGGCGACCCTGACCGGCGCGGCAAAAACCGCCCTGGGCAACGATTACCACGCGCTGTTCAGCTTCGACGACAAGCTCGCTGCCCGCCTGCTGGCAAGCGCGGCTGCGGAAAACGAACCGTTCTGGCGTCTGCCGCTGGCCGAGTTCCACCGCAGCCAGCTGCCGTCCAACTTTGCCGAGCTGAACAACACCGCGAGCGCGGCGTACCCGGCGGGTGCAAGCACCGCAGCAGGCTTCCTGTCCCACTTCGTTGAGAACTACCACGAGGGCTGGCTGCACATTGACTGCTCCGCGACGTACCGTAAAGCGGCGGTTGAGCAGTGGTCTGCGGGCGCGACCGGTCTGGGCGTGCGTACCGTAGCGAACCTGCTGACGGCTGAGTAATCTTTTTTGCCGGGGGCGCTGCGCTTACGCGCGCCTTCGGAGTCATCATATTGCCCGGCGGCGCTGCGCTTGCACGGGCCTACGGTTTTGTAGGCCGGGTAAGCGAAGCGCCACCCGGCGTTTTTTGAAGTAGCCAAACTATGTCATATACCAAAAACGAATTAGAAACCCTGCTGGAGCAGGCGGCGACCGAGCCCGCCCACCGTCCGGCATTTTTCCGCACGCTGCTGGAATCCACCGTCTGGGTGCCGGGCACCGCGGCGGAAGGTGAGCAGGTCGTAGAAGACAGCGCGCTGGATCTGCTGCACTGGGAAAAAGACGACGGCACCTCGGTGATCCCGTTCTTTACCTCACTGGAAGCCCTGCAGGAAGCGGTAGAAGAAGAACAGGCGTTCGTGGTGATGCCGGTACGTACCCTGTTTGAAATGACGCTGGGGCAGACGCTGTTCCTCAACGCTAAATTGCCGACCGGTAAAGAGTTCACGCCGCGTGAAATCAGCCACCTGATGGGCGAAGAAGGTAACCCGCTCAGCACTCAGGAAGTGCTGGAAGGGGGCGAAACGCTGCTGCTGTCTGAAGTGGCCGAGCCGCCCGCGCAGATGATTGACTCTCTGACCACGCTGTTCAAAACGCTCAAGCCCGTCAGGCGCGCGTTCCTCTGCTCTATTAAAGAGCGCGCGGACGAGCATCCGGTACTGCTGATTGGTATTGAGGCGGACGGCGATATCGAGGATATCATTCAGGCGGCGGGAAGCGTGGCGACCGACACGCTGCCGGGCGATGAGCCGATCGATATCTGCCAGGTGAAGAACGGTGAGAAGGGCATCAGCCACTTTATTACCGAGCACATCACGCCGTTCTACGAGCGTCGCTGGGGCGGTTTCCTGCGCGATCTCAAAACTAACCGCATCATCTGATTACGGCGGGGTGGATATCACCCCGTTGCTTCCAGCAGCAGTAAATCCATCAGCAGCACCAGATTCGACTCAAACGACGTCACCCCCGCGGCTTCGGCGGCGAAGTGTACCGCTTCGTCATAGAGGGCAAAGTGCACGTCCGACATCCCCGCCAGCGTATTGGCCGAGGCGCGGGTAAAGGCAACGATTGTCATGCCGACGTTTTTGGCAATCCGCGCTTTATCCAGCACCTGCTCCGTTTCGCCGCTGCGCGAGACGGCAATAAAAACCTGATAGCGTGCGGCGTTGCTGAGGAAAATATTCCGGCTGTCTCCCGGCCCGGAGATAAACGCCGTTTTGCCCAGCACCTGCAATTTCTTGGTCAGATACTCCGCAAAAAGATAGGAAAACCCGGCGCCGTAGAGAAAGAAGCTCTCTTTCTGGCGCAGCAGGTCGGCAAACTGCTGGCGTTTGTCGTGGGTGACCCACTGAAAGGTGTGCTGATAGTTGGCGATAAACTGATTAAACAGCGCCGGGAGTTCAGGAAGCGACTGCCCCTGGGCGGCAATGTGCGGCGTGTCGGAGAGCAGCTGTTTGCAGTGCCAGATAAACTCGCTAAAGCCGCTGAACCCAAGCTTCTGACACAGCCGCATGATGGTGGCGGTAGAAACAAACGTCGCCTGCGCCAGCTCGCGCACCGTGATGTTGCCCACCAGCAGCGGATGCTCCGTGAGGTGGGCGAGGACGCGATACTCCGCGCGGGTCAGCGATGCACCGCGCGTTAACAGCGTGGCCAGGCGGTTATCCATTATTTCGCGGGTTCGACAGGCAGGTCGTCTCGCGCACCCCATTCGCTCCAGGCGCCGTCGTAAAGCGTGACGTCGTTCGCGCCGAGCGTGGCGAGTGCCAGGATCACTACACAGGCCGTTACGCCGGAGCCACAGCTGGCAATAATCGGACGATGTAAATCCACGCCTGCACGGTCAAAAATGGCGCGCAGCTCGTCGGTAGTTTTCAGCTCGCCCTCAAATACCAGATCGCCCCACGGCACGTTCAGCGCGCCCGGAATATGGCCGCGCTTCAGCCCCGGACGCGGTTCATCCGCTTCGGCATTAAAGCGTGGAGCAGGACGGGCATCGACGATTTGCGCCGTTTTTTCATGGCTCACGACCAGCACGTCGGTCAGGCGTTTCACCACGTGCGCGTCGAACGTGGCATCGAATTCGCCTTCCGGAAGCGTCATGTCGCCCTGCTGAAGCGGCAGCTCGTCGCGCTTCCAGCCCGCAAGCCCGCCCGCCAGAATCGACACTTTTTCCACGCCGAAGTTTTTCAGCATCCACCACGCCCGCGGGGCAGAGAAGAGGTTACCCTCATCGTAAACAACGAGGTGTTTGTCTTTGCTTACGCCCAGCTCGCGCATCGCCACGGAAAATGCTTCCGGGCGCGGCAGCATGTGCGGCAGGGGAGAGGTGTGGTCGGAGAGGGTTTCGATATCAAAAAATACCGCGCCAGGAATATGTCCGGCACGGTATTCACCGGGCACGTCGCGATGCTCTTGCCCTGGCGGGGCCATACGCGCGTCAATAATTTGAACTTCCGGATCGTCGCCGTGCTCAATCAGCCAGTCGGCGGCGACGAAATATGAGGTGGACATGGGTTGCCTCCATTCTTTTCCGTAAAAAAGGATTGTCGGTGTTTTTTCTGACACCGACAAGCAAACCACGTTCAACTCGCGAGCAAGCCCCTATTTTTTCACCGTTTCGCCGTCCTGCCAGGCTTTTTGCAGCGCAGGCCAGTAGTCGCGGTTGGCTTCAATCATCTCATCCAGAATCGCTTTCGCGTGCTCCATGGTCGGCACGGTGCGGTTGAGGGTGAACGCCTGCAGCGCTTTCTCATAGCTGCCCTCGATGGTCGCCTCCACCAGCAGCTGTTCCGAGGCGAGCTGCTGTTGCAAAAGGGTCTGATGGAACAGCGGCACCTGACCGACGCGAATCGGTTCCGGGCCTTCGGAGGTGATATACGCGGGCACTTCCACCACGGCATCGTAAGGCAGGTTGGTAATCGCGCCGCGGTTTTCCACCATCACCAGATGGCGGCTACGCAGGTTAAAGGCCAGCGAGCAGGCGACATCGACGATAAACTCGCCGTGGACGCCCACGTGGAAGGCATCCGGCAGGATCCCGGTGCGCTTATACTCTTCGGCGGCGGCGAACAGTTTTTTCTCGCGCCCGTCCATCACTTCATTGGCGCGGGTATAGTCCGGGTTCTGATGCTCCACAATCTGGTTTGGCATCAGGTAGTACTGTAGATACGGGTTCGGCAGGTACTCCGGGAAGTTATCCATAATCGGCTTGATGTTGCGCCAGGTTTTTACCCACGAAGGATCCGAATGCTGCGGGTCGGTTTTGGCCGCGTCTTCCGTCAGCAGGCCAAACTTCGCGATATGTTTACGCAGCTCTGGAAGCTTATCTTCGCCGTCCACCAGCACGCGGGTAAACCAGCCGAAGTGGTTCAGGCCGAAGTAGTCGACTTCGAGCTTGCGGCGATCGACGCCCAGAATGGCGCCCATATTGCGCATGGCAGCCACCGGCATATCGCAGATGTTCAGCACTCGCGCATTTGGCCGCAGGCGACGCACGCCCTCCGCGACGATCGCCGCCGGGTTGGAGTAGTTCACGATCCAGGCTTTCTCGTGCGCGTAGCGATCGACCAGATCGATAAGCTCGACCATTGGCAGGATCGTGCGCAGCCCGTACGCCAGCCCACCGGGTCCGCAGGTCTCCTGGCCGACCACGCCGTGACGCAGCGGGATCTTTTCATCCTGCTCGCGCATCTTGTACTGGCCGACGCGCATCTGGGCGAAGACAAAATGTGCGCCGCTGAAGGCCACTTCCGGGTCACTGGTGACGGTAAATTTGATGCTCTGGCTGTGGTCGCGAATGACCTTCTCTACGACGGGCGCAATGGTGTTCTGACGCGCCTCGTCGATATCGTAAAGGCGAATTTCGGCCAGCGGGAAATCCTGCAGTCGCACCATCAGGCTTTTCACAATACCCGGCGTGTAGGTGCTACCGCCGCCGGCAATCGACAGGGTAAATGGGGGTGTAAACATCTTTAGCTCCTTTCAGAGAAACGTCTCAACGGCTTCTCGCATTTTTTTGACGTGCAGCCCGTAGACCACCTGAACGTTGTTACCTTGTTTGATAATCCCTTTCGCGCCGGTCGCCTTCAGGCGCGGCTCGTCGATGATGGCGACATCCTTCACCGTGACGCGTAAGCGGGTGTAGCAGTTATCCACCACTTCAATGTTTTCCCGGCCGCCCAGCCCCACCACGATGGACTCGCCCAGCCCGTCGTTATTGCCTTTGGCCTGGTACTCCTGCTTGCTGTACAGGCGCGTCTCCTTATCGTCATCTTCACGGCCCGGCGTCTTCATGTTGAAGCGCAGGATCAGGAAGCGGAACACCACAAAGTAGAGGACGAACATGATCAGCCCGACCAGGAGGTACATCGGCCAGTTGGACTTCTCCGTACCGAGCGGCAGGTTGTAGAGGATGAAATCGATAATCCCATTGGCGCCGATGGCGTGAACACCCAGCAGCGAGAACAGCATCATGCCGATGCCGGTCAGCACCGCGTGCACCACGAAGAGCAGCGGGGCGACAAACAGGAAGGAGAACTCAATCGGCTCGGTCACGCCGACCAGCAGCGAAGTTAGCGCCGCCGGGATCAAAATGGCTTTCGCAATGGCTTTACGCTCCGGCTTCGCGGTCATGTACATCGCCAGCGCGGCGGCAGGCAGGCCGAACATTTTGCTGATGCCGCGCGCATCCCACACCACGGTGCTGCTGAGCTGCTTCACGTCCGGGCAGGCCATCTCGGCGAAGTAGATATTGCGCGCGCCCTGATAGGTTGCGCCGCATACCTCCTGCGTGCCGCCCAGCTCGGTATAGAGGAACGGCGTATAAACCAGATGGTGCAGGCCGGTGGGGACCAGAATGCGTTCCAGGAAACCGTAGATTGCTACGCCAAACGGCCCGGAGCCTTTGATGGCCAGCGCCAGGGCACTAATGCCGTGCTGGGCAAACGGCCACAATTCACTCATCACCACGCCGAGCAGCATGGAGACGGGGAGCATGACGATAGCGACAAAACAGTGGCCGGAGTAAATCGCCATCGCGCAGTTAAACTGCACGCCGGAGTATTTGTTGTAGAGATACCCGGAGAGCGCGCCGGTCAGGATCCCGGCGAACACGCCCATCTCCAGCACCTGCACGCCCAGCACCATGGTCTGTCCAGCCGCTTTCATCTGCTCGGCAGGCGCAAGCGCGCCCTGTAGCTGCAGCGTGACGTTCATGGCGTTGATGAACACCACAAAGGTCACCAGCCCAATCAGCGCGGCATAGCCTTTATCGCGCGTCGCCAGACCAATCGGGATACCGACGGCAAACACCAGCGCCAGGTTAACCAGTACCGATACGGCAGATTTCGCGATGAGCTGGCCGATATTCTGAATCAGAGGATGGCCAAGAAACGGCAGGTACTCGGCAAGATTGCCGTTACCCAGCACGTTACCAAAGGCGATAAAAAGACCGACAATCGGTAAGATAAGTACCGGTCCGTACAATGATTTTCCGAAATTTTGTAGGGCGTTCACGGCTCGTTTCATGGCTTTCTCTCTTATTGAACCGCGCACTCGGGGTGCGTCATGGTCATAAAACTAGCAGTCTTCAGGCACGCTTATCCAGCTATCTTCTTGTTTTAAAAACAAATGACGTGAAAGGTAACATGTGACGTTATGTGCTGTGATCGCGGTTCCATCACGGCGTAGCGGCGTGATGCCATTCTGCGAGGCGCTTTCAAGATTCTAAAATTGGACTTTTTGAATTAATGAAACTTGCGGATAATACTTATCCGGACGACGACCAACAGGCTCCATGGGCCAGGGACAAAGGATGAAACCGTTTCGCTTAGCCGCGCTCTCTCTTGCGCTGCTTACCACGTTTACGCTTGTCGGCTGTGATAACAGCGACGATAAATCTCAGGCTGCGGCTCCCGCGGCATCCACCGCCTCAACACCGAAAGCTGCGGAAAAGCCCAATGCTGAAACGCTGGCTAAACTCGCCGCCCAGAGCCAGGGAAAAGCGCTGACGTTGCTGGATACCTCTGAAGTTCAGCTCGACGGTGCCGCCACGCTGGTGCTGACCTTTTCTGTTCCGCTGAATCCCGATCAGGATTTCGCGAAAACAGTGCATGTCGTGGATAAGAAAAGCGGCAAGGTTGACGGGGCGTGGGAACTTGCGCCTAACCTGAAAGAGCTTCGACTGCGCCATCTGGAGCCTAACCGCAGCCTGGTCGTCACCGTTGAACGCGACCTGCAGGCGCTGAATAAAGCGACCTTTGGCATCGATTATGAAAAAGCCTTAACCACCCGGGATGTCGAACCGACGGTCGGTTTTGCCAGCCGCGGCTCACTGCTGCCGGGTAAAGTGGTGGAAGGCCTGCCGGTGATGGCGCTCAACGTTAACAACGTGGACGTGAACTTCTACCGTGTGAAGCCGGAGTCGTTAGCTTCCTTTGTCAGCCAGTGGGAATACCGCAATTCTCTAACCAACTGGGAATCCGATAACCTGCTGAAGATGGCGGAGCTGGTTTACACCGGTCGATTCGACCTTAATCCGGCGCGCAATACGCGCGAAAAATTGCTGTTGCCCCTGAAGGATATTAAACCACTCCAGCAGTCTGGCGTTTATATCGCGGTCATGAACCAGGCAGGGCACTACAACTACAGCAACGCCGCAACGCTCTTTACCTTAAGCGATATTGGACTGTCCGCTCACCGCTATCACAACCGCCTGGACATCTTCACTCAGAGCCTGGAAAACGGTGCGGCGCAGTCCGGCGTGTCCGTTACGCTGCTGAATGACAAAGGCCAGACGCTTGCCGAGGCGAACAGCGATGCCGACGGTCATGCGAAGCTTGAAACCGACAAACAAGCCGCGCTGATCCTGGCCAGCAAAGACGGCCAGACCACGCTGCTTGACCTCAAGCTGCCTGCGCTCGACCTGGCGGAGTTCGACATCGCAGGGAGCCCCGGCTACAGCAAGCAATTCTTTATGTTTGGCCCACGCGATCTTTATCGCCCGGGCGAAACGGTGATCCTCAACGGTCTGCTGCGCGACAGCGACGGAAAACCGCTTCCCGATCAGCCTGTGAAGCTTGACGTGCTGCGTCCGGATGGACAGGTCGCGCGTACGATTGTCGTCAAGCCAGAAAACGGACTCTATCGTTTTAACTATCCGCTGGACAGCGGGGCACAGACCGGTATGTGGCATATTCGCGCTAACACCGGCGACAACCTGCAGCGGCTGTGGGACTTCAACGTTGAAGACTTTATGCCGGAGCGTATGGCGCTCAACCTGACCGGGCAAAAAGCCCCGGTATCACAGCAGGATAATGTCGACTTTAACGTGGTGGGGTACTACCTGTACGGCGCGCCAGCTAATGGCAATTCGCTGCAGGGCCAGTTGTACCTGCGTCCGCTGCGTGAGGCGGTGGCTACGCTGCCGGGCTTCCAGTTTGGCGATATCGCCGAGGAAAACCTGAGCCGCAGCCTGGATGAAGTACAGCTTACGCTTGATGAGCAGGGGCGTGGACAGGTCAGCACCGAAAGCCAGTGGAAAGAGGTACACTCTCCGCTGCAGCTGATCCTGCAGGCCAGCCTGCTGGAGTCCGGCGGCCGTCCGGTAACGCGTCGTGCTGAACAGGCTATCTGGCCGGCGGCTGAACTTCCGGGGATTCGTCCGCAGTTTGCCAGCAAGGCCGTTTACGACTACCGCACCGACACCACCGTCAACCAGCCGATTGTGGATGAAAACGGCAACGCCAGCTTCGATATCGTTTACGCTGATGCCAGCGGAGCGAAAAAGGCCGTTTCCGGGTTACAGGTTCGTCTCATTCGCGAGCGTCGGGACTACTTCTGGAACTGGTCTGAGAGCGAAGGCTGGCAGTCTCAGTTCGATCAGAAAGACCTGGTTGAAGGTGAGCAGGAGCTGACCCTCAAGGCCGACGAGACGGGTAAAGTCACCTTCCCGGTGGAGTGGGGCTCATACCGTCTGGAAGTTAAAGCGCCTGATGAGATGGTCA